>FWPU01000995.1_pt1 | contig 88538 bp, 66 predicted proteins | sample 2228361 | NCBI WGS metagenome assembly FWPU01 (sample SAMEA103939777, study PRJEB20133) | metagenome
CGAGGTGATGCTCAATCACGATCACCGTGTTGCCTCCATCGCACAAGGCCTGCAGAACGCGGAGAAGATTCCGAATATCCACGGCGTGCAGACCCGTCGTAGGCTCGTCCAGCAGGTATAGTGTCCGTCCCGTGGCCTTCCGCCCCAACTCCGTCGCCAATTTGATGCGTTGGGCTTCACCCCCCGACAAGGTCGTGGCGGACTGACCCAATGGCAGGTATCCAAGCCCGACGTCCCGGAGCGTGCGGAGTGTGCGCGCGATGGCCGGGATGGCGGCGAAGAAATCCAGCGCCTCATCCACCGTGAGAGTCAGAACCTCAGCGATCGTCAGACCCTTGTAGCGGATATCGAGTGTTTCGGGGTTGTAGCGCAAGCCTCGGCACTGCTCACACGTGATAAAGGCATCCGGAAGAAAATGCATCTCCAGCCGCCGCACACCGTCACCGCGACAGGCTTCGCAGCGTCCGCCCTTGACGTTGAAGCTGAAACGGGTTGCGCGAAAGCCGCGGACGCGTGCGGCTGGGGTGGCCGCGAACAGTGCACGGATGTGGGAAAATATACCTGTGTACGTGGCGGGATTGCTCCGCGGTGTGCGACCGATGGGCGACTGGTCAATGACAATGACCTTATCGAGGTGTTCGTCGCCGACGATATCTCGGTGTCGTCCGGGATGCTCTCCGCTGCCGTAGAAACGACGAAACAACGCGCGCCGCAGGATATCCTCGACCAGCGTGCTTTTTCCGCTTCCGGAGACGCCTGTCACGGCCGTGAAGCAGCCGAGCGGGAAAGCCACGTCGATCCCCTTCAGGTTATGCTCGGCCGCTTCGCGCACCAACAACGTTTCCGAACCGGGTTTCCGCCGACACGAAGGGACAGGAATACCACAGACGCCTGAAAGAAAACGGCCGGTTATAGACGACGGATTATTCAGCACTTCGACCACGGTCCCGGCGGCGATCACCTGTCCGCCCTCGCGTCCGGCGCCCGGACCGAGGTCCACGATGTGATCGGCGTGTCGAATCACTTCGGCGTCATGCTCCACGACGACGACGGTGTTTCCTCGATCGCGTAGTTCAAGGAGCCGGCGGATGAGCCGCTCCGTGTCGCGCGGATGCAAGCCGATGGTCGGTTCATCCAGGACGTAGATCACGCCGACAAGACCGGAACCAATCTGCGTGGCCAGACGGATGCGTTGCATCTCGCCGCTGGAAAGGGATCCGCTTTCGCGGTCTAACGTCAGGTAATCCAATCCTACGTCGGCTAGGAACCGAAGCCGACGGCGGATTTCGCCGAGCACCTCGCCGACGGCCTGTTCGGCAGCGGAAGAAAGGGAAAGCCGATCGAAAAAGGCGAGCGCGTCCCGGACCGGAAGGCGGATCACATCGGCGATGGATTGGCCTTCTAGGGTGCAGGCCAGTGCTTCCGGGCGGAGGCGGGCCCCCTGGCAATCGGGGCACGGCCGGGGACTCATGTAGGCGCGCAGAGCCTGTTTGACGGTTTCGCTGTCGGTTTCTTCGTAGCGGCGTTGCAAGTTAGGCAAAATGCCCTCAAACGGTTTCTTCTGCCGATGCCATACGCCCCCCCGCCAAAAGCCGAACTCGATCGGTTCCTCGCCCGATCCCTCGAAAAGAATACGCTGATGTTCCGGCGCCAGATCACGGAATGGCACGTCGAGGCGGAAGCCGTAGTGCCGGGCCACGGACCGGAGAAGCTGTTTATAATAAAGAATAAGCCGACGTCCTCCCCGTCGCCAGGCTCGCACCGCCCCCTGTTCGAGGGACAGGCTGCGATCCGGGACGATACGATGCAGATCAAACACCAGTTGGGTACCGAGCCCGGCACACGTTGGGCAGGCTCCGTAGGGGCTATTGAAGGAAAAGTGGCGAGGGGTAAGTTCGTCGAAACGCACGTCGCAGACGACACAGTGTCGCTTTTCTGAAAAGCACTCTTCCACCCATTGTCCCGCGTGTTCATAGCGCGTCACGAGGAGTCCACGGCCGAGCTTGAGCGTCAACTCGACCGAATCCGTGAGGCGCGATCGAATGCGGTTGGTAACAAGTAGCCGGTCCGTGACAGCCTCCACCGTGTGGGCCTTTCGTGGGGCAAGAGGGGGGACCTGGTCGATGTCGCAAAGCACGCCGTCCACACGCAGGCGGACCACGCCTTCGCGGCGGGCTGTCTGTAGGAGATCGTGCAGTGTTCCCCGAACCTTTCGGGCCAAAGGGGCAAGAAGCCAGAGGTGGGTTCCGGACGGTAGACTCAGCAGGCGTTCGACGATTTCGGCGGCAGACAGACGCGGAACAACGCGACCGCAGCGGGGGCAGTGGCGAACGCCGGCATGCGTGAAAAGCAGGCGCAGGTAATCGTGAATTTCCGTCGTCGTGGCCACCATGGAGCGCGGGTTAGCCGTGGCCGTGCGCTGTTCGATGGCGATGGCCGGGGAGAGCCCTTCCATTCGGTCCACATCCGGCTTTTGCCATTGATCGAGAAACTGTCGAGCGAAGGTGGAAAGGCTTTCCACGTATCGCCGCTGACCCTCCGCGTACAGGGTGTCGAACGCCAGGGATGATTTTCCCGATCCGCTGGGCCCTGTGATCACGACAAGTTTGTTGCGCGGGATGCGCACCGTGAGGTTGCGCAGGTTATGTTCCCGTGCGCCGACGATCACGATGTCGTTCGTTTCCATGGTTCCGATCGTGCCGAACCTGAGCCAACGCCAAACAACAAAGGGTACTATGGCCGTGCCCCTTGCGCAAGGTCGCACCCTCCCATAGGGTATTCGGCGGTCGTCTTCTGTGCGTTTCGCCCAAAACAGATCAACGCGGTTATCCACGATCAGGAGAGGCAACAATAGCCATCCGAGCATACACGGCACAGCGTGCGGCGTTGTGGTTTGCTCCACCCTGCGTATGGGAGGCACGCAGGAAAGGCCGAGGTGCCGACTAGTCGTTGCCTTCTCCCCGGGGGAACCGGAACTGCGCGCGCACGGTTTCGATGACATGGCGCATATCCGAAGGCAGAGAAGCGACAAAGGTCATGCTCTGACCGGTGCGAGGGTGAACAAGTTCCAGCCGTTCGGAATGCAGGAGTTGCCGTTCGACCATCAACCCCAGCGCCTCCAGACTCTGCCTGGCGGTGCGCCCCCGACGTCCTCCATACTCACGATCGCCTACGATCGGGCAGCCGCGGTGAGCGAGATGAACGCGGATTTGGTGGGTCCGTCCCGTTTGGGGAAAAATCCGGACAAGGGAATAGGGGCCGAGGATTTCCAGGACGCGATAGGACGAAATAGCGATCCGTCCGTTCCCGTCCGGTGGGATTTCCTCTTCGCGAAAAGCGACCATTTTTGTGCGATGGTGTGGGTGGCGTCCGATGAGAGTTTGAATGGTCCCCTGCAGAGGATGCGGTGCGCCACACGTGAGGGCAATGTATTCCTTGCGAACGGTACGATTTTTGAACTGCCGGGCGATTGCGAGGAGTGCCTCCTCGTTCTTGGCAACGACCATGACGCCGCTGGTCTGGCTGTCGAGCCGGTGGACAATGCCGGGGCGCAGTGTATCGCCCACGGTTGCCAACCCCTTGCAGTGGTAGAGAAGGGCATTGACTAGGGTGCCGGTTCTCCGGCCGCCCACTGGGTGCACGAGAATACCGGCCGGTTTGTTGAGCACGAGGATATCGTCGTCTTCGTGGAGAATGGTAAGTGGGCGAGGCTCCGCCGGAAGATCCGGAGGGGGAGGGGGCGGGGGGGGGTCGAGTTCGATGGTCATGCCCGGCGCCACTTTAATGGCCGACCGTGTTGCATGTCCATTCACACGGACCAAGCCGGAGCGGATGAATTTTTGAAGGCGTGTCCGGGTTGGCCCGTTAAGAACCCGTGTGAGGAAGACATCAAGCCTCAAACCTGCCTGGTCAGGAGGAACACCGATTTTCATGCTTGCCGCCCGTGGCGCTCACCTTGCGGAGCCGTCCTGTTTCGGGTTGCCCCTTTGCTGAAGCCGTGGTCACAAGAGGGGAACGCCCCCAAACCATCCAGGCTATTCCGGCGATGACGCTACACAGGCTGACGGTCTGGGCTATATTCAAGGGTCCCCAGGCAGGCAGGCGTTCGTCGCCCCGGAGAACCTCAAGGAGGAGGCGCCCGATTCCGTACAGGACGAGGTAGACGGAGGCGGTTGTGCCGGCCCGACGCCAGCGACGGTAGCCCCAGACCAAAAGCGCGTAGAGTGCCAGGTTGAAGGCGGCTTCATAGAGTTGGACCGGATGGATGGGCATGGCCATGGAATCGTGCGCGCCAAGGAGTCCCGTCGAGGATATGCGGGGCACCATTTTTTCGCGCAGGTCGAGTTGTCGGTGCCAGGGGAGGCTATTGTACGGAAACCGTACGCCGAGGCAAAAGAGGCCGCTCACTGTACCGTGGCAGCACCCATTGAGAAAACAGCCGACTCGGCCGAATGCATGAGCTAGGGGTACCGAGGTCGCCAGGAAGTCGAACAGGCGACGGGTGTCCACTTGTCGCGCGCGGGCAAAAAGGAAAACCGCGACAACGGAAGCCGCAAATCCCCCGTAGTAAACCAACCCGCCCCGATCAATGCGCCACACTTCGGCTGGATGCGCCATGTAGTACCGGTAATTGGCTGCCAGATACGTCAACCGGGCGCCCAAAATTCCTGCCACCAGAATCCAAAAAAGCACGTCCGAGATAAAGGAGAGATCGCGCCCTTCCCGGCGGCCGAGTCGCGCCAGGGAAAGAAAACCGGCAAGGCATCCCAGCGCCATCATGACGCCATACCAGTAGATGCGAATCGGGCCGATTCTAAGAAAAAGGGGACACACGGGGGGCTCCTGGAACGGTACGTGTAACGCCCCTATTCGATGAGTTGTTGTTGCGAATCGCTGTGATTTCGTTTAGTTTCACGATCGGGATGGCGCGGAGGGCTGGGGCTGCTTAGGAATGACTTCCTCCCGCGCGCCAACGTGTCCCGAAAACCAGAACTATGATGGTTTCTTTGATGAGCGAGGATCAAGACAAAATCGAGCCGGGTGATGCCAAAGAGGTCGGGATCGTCACCGATCGGGTAGCCGAGATTGTCTGTTCCAAATGCGGCTGTGAGATCGATGTGTCCGACGTGTATCCCTTCATGCGGGTGGAATGCCCGGATTGCAGCAACGAAGAAATCGTTCCCACTCGGCTTGGGCCGTTCCTGCTCCTTGATTTGATTGGAACCGGCGGCATGGGGGGAGTCTATCGCGCGCGCGATGAGGCGTTGGGCCGCGAGGTGGCCGTCAAAGTGATGCTGCGTTCGTTGGGCCGAGACGAAAAATTCGTGGAAAACTTCCGGCGGGAGGCTCAAGCGGCCGCGCGGCTCAACCATCCGAACATCGTGCAAATCTATTCCTTTGGACAGGAAAAGGGACAGCCTTATATCGTGATGGAGCTTGTGTCGGGGCAAGGGCTGGACAAGATGATGGCTCCCGGAAGGCAACTGCCTCAGGAGTTCCTTGCAGCCGTTGGGCTCGGAATCGCTGAAGGACTGGCCGCGGCCGAGGAAGCGGGTTTGATCCACGGCGATATTAAGCCCGAAAACATTCTGTACGACGAGAAGCAGGATCGGGCCAAGCTTGTGGATTTCGGCATTGCCACCTTCGCCAATCAGCGTGTGGAGGCCGAAGGCAGCATTTGGGGTACGCCCTACTATATAGCGCCGGAAAAAATCCGACGACAAAAGGTGGATGCTCGAACGGATATGTACAGCTTGGGCGCTACGCTATACCATGCCCTGGCCGGGCAACCGCCGTTTGATGGCCGAACGCCGATGGAGGTGGTCAAGGCACGCCTGACCCACCCCCCGCGTCCGCTCCGTGACGTGCGTCCGAAGATCGATCGGCAGCTCGATCATATCATCATGCGGATGATAGAGCCGGAACCGAGTCGCCGGTACCCGACCTATGCGTCTCTGATCGGAGATTTCCGGCGCGCGGTTGCCGCTCTCGGAAGCAGCCGGCCGGTGCGGCCGCCGACGATCAAAACCGGCCGACTGGTGATTCCACGGAGGTCAGAGCCCGCGGTGGAAACAGGGCCTCCGGTGTCTTCGAAACCGGTACGCGAGCCACCGGCCCGGGGCGGCGCCCGCATTGTGATAAAAAAGACAACAACCGCGGGTTCCTTTGCCGCCTACAAAGCGAAGTTTTCCGGACAACCGGTGGAACAACACGGGTCGCCGGAAGGATCGTCGGAACGTACACCTCGGAAGTCGCCATCCAAGGGAAGGCCCTGGGTGTTTTTTTCCCTCCTGGTGCTGTCTCTGGGAGGAGTAGGCGCCTGGCGGTTGTACAAAGCCAACCAGGAAACGATGCGTCGCCGCCAGGAGCAGCTCGACATAGGGGAAGCTCTTACCGCGGTGTCGAACCATCACGTCGAGGTCGTAGGCCTGGTCAGCAATATTCAGTTTCTGGCCCTGGAGGCGGAGACACATGCGGCAAAAGCCTCAAACGCCGTCTTTGTCGTCCTCAGCGAATCCTTGGACCTGCAGCCGCCCGAGGCTTTGAAACCGGCCGCTACGAATACGGAGGCGAGCGCACCGCGCGCCTCCCCGTCGGTTATCTCTCCACCGACCGCACGTCCTTCCCCTCGGAACGATGACGGCGAAGGTCCGCCGCCAGGCGAAGCAACGCGCGAGGACATCGAACGGCGGCGGCGTCTGCTCGAAGGGAAGGCTAGCCCTCCTGCCGTTCCGGTAGCCCCCCCTGCGCCGGCCGAGCCTGCTGAAATTGTGCCCGCGCAACCGGCCGCCGCATCGGATGAGCCGGCGAGACCACTCGAGGTCAAAGAACCTGAGATTAGGGTGCTCGCTAAGGCGATCCGCCAGATCTCCCACAGTGTCCGGAAAAACAAGGAAGAAGCGGAAACTCTTCTTGCCTCTGCGGGGCAAAGGCGGGAGGTTTGTTACAGTTTGGCGCATGATGCGGCCGAAAAACGGTACGCGGTCCGGCATTCCTTGACTCTCCGTCAGCATATCAAGCAATACCAGGAAGACATGGAGAAACTTTCCGTGCTTCGAAACAGCAGTCAGGAGGCTGTGGTGGAATCGGAAAAAAAGCTGACGAAGGTGCTTGAAATGGAAAAAGAGGTGGTGGAGCAGCGCGAGGCGGAAAAGCGAGCCCGGGAGGAAGCCGAGCGGTTGAAGCGAGAACAACAAGAACGTGAGCGTCGTGCGGCAGAATGGAAGGAGAAACAGGAGAAGGAACTTGATGCGTTGAGAGCGGCGCGGGCAGAACTCACGCTAGCGCTCAAGCAGCATGCGTATCAGGACATGGTAAAAGCGCTTACAGAGAAGTCGGCCGCGTTCGAAACCGACGAGGCCAAGGCGCGTGTCCGTCAGCTGATGGAGACCTACAACCGTCTGGCGCGTATGAAATCCTGGCTGATTGAAAGGCTGAATGGGGATCCGTTCGCATGGGGGTGGCTGACTCCCCAGCAGGATGTTCTGAGCGCGGACGAATCAGGAGTGCGGCTCAAAAATCGAAAGGTTCCCTGGGCGGACGTCAGCACCGCGCAAATGCTTTATTTCGTTGATCACTATTTGCGTAAGGCACGACTGCGTGAGGTTTACGAGTACAGTCTTGCCGCCGCCCTTTTTGTTTACGAACAAGGAGAAGGCCGCGACGTCGCCATCAAGAAGGCGGTGGAATACGCCCACAAGGCCCTGGAAGCCTTGCCGGATCAAAAAGCTGAGGCGAAAAATGCTCTTCCCGGTCCAGTCCGGGATGCCCTGGATTGAAGGCAATGCGCGTACGGCCGCTGCCTCCCTGCTCCTCTGGAGATGATGGATGCATTCTGCCAAACCGAGCGACCGTCCGATTCCATCACCCCGGCCCATATCCATACAGGCGGCGCCCGCAGGGCGCCTGGTGAAGGTGGGGGTGCGTCCGGTGGCTCCCATTCGCGTGGTCCATTCCGCGCGCGGCCCTGTGTTTCGGATTGACCCTCAGACCTTGGCCGCCCGACGTCCTGCCCTGTCCCGACCGGCGGTAAAGCCCAAGCCTGTGGCGCAGAAATCCAAAAGGGCATGGCCGATGGCCCAGGCCGCTTCCCGTTCCGGGAGTCGGGACGTGGTTTCGTTGTCCGGAGGGCCCGCCGGACGCCCGGCCCTGGCCTCTATGCCGCGGCTCGGTAGTCTTCCGAAACGCATTCTCACGCGGTACCGCATTCTCGAAAAGCTGGGAGAGGGAGGAACGGGGGTGGTATTTAGGGCCCAGGACGAATTTCTGGACATGCCCGTGGCTATCAAGATGCTTAATCCGCGCCTGACCCATGACCGCGACGCCGTAACGGCCTTCAAGCAGGAGGCCCGCCTTACCATGCGCCTTTCCCATCAGCACATCGTGCATCTCCACAATTTGGAGAAAAGCGGGAATCGCTTCCTGCTGGTTATGGAATATATCAAGGGAAGCACGCTTCGAGAGGTGTTGAGTGTGTATGGCCGCCTGCCTTTAGAGACGGTGATGGAAGCCCTATGCGTGTGTTCCCATGCGCTGTCCTATGCGCATCGGCACGGCGTGCTTCATAACGATCTCAAACCGGAAAACATTCTGATTGGCGAGGACGGCGTCCTGAAAATCATCGATTTCGGCATTTCCTGTCTGATCAATACTCGGCAGGGTGACTTTATTATGGGCACACCGGCATACATGAGCCCGGAGCAGATCCGCGGGGAGACCTTGGACCGCCGTACAGACGTCTATTCCCTGGGCATCATCACGTACGAATTTCTGACCGGGAAAACTCCTTTCCCGGACAACGTGGGGCTCGATGACATCCTGCGGTTGCTTCCTGTGACGCTGCCCCATGTGTCCGATGGGCTTCGCCCTGTGATCCTCAAGGCCGTAGATCCGGACCGCGAGAAACGGTGGGAAAGTGTTGAGGCGTATGTGGCGGCGTTCCTCAACGCTGCGCGTCCTCTCCTGGGAGAGTCAGCGGCGGCGGCCACATCCTCGGAAGCCAAGAATAACGGCGCTTCCCCCTCCCCCCCAGAAGGGGAGGGAACGCGTGACGTGTGACGCGATACCCTTTCCCCGGCAACCGGAGCGGGTGGGAGAAGAACACGTTCATACGCGTCCCGGCGGAACGACTATCGATATTTCCATTCCGGACTTTTCGCGAGATTCAGCCGGAGAGCCAACCACGTGGGCGCCCCAACAGCCTGTCGCTGAAGGATGACAAGTTTCCGCACGGGATCCCAGGCTAACTGGCAACACCGCTGCGTCAGTCCACGGGCAGCGTGAATGGCGTTTCCACGCGGCGGAGATTTGATGCCATCCAGGCGCGTCCACACGCGCGGGTCCGGGTCGTAAACCCAACTGTCATAGAAATCCTCTCCGCCATACAGGAAAACGCGATCGAGATCAGGAATATAACACAGGCCCATGCCTACCCGCGGGGAAGGTGGCTTGAGGCTTTTTACCTCGATCCGTTGCCAGTCACCGGAGTCCATGGTGTAGGCATACAGTTCACACTCTGTTTGGTCCTCTCCCGCCTTTAAAAACAACGCCCTGCGTCGTCGGCTGTCTACGCAGGCCGGGGCTTGGCTCAGAGGGATAGGCGAAATGGTTTGGAAAGGAGCAGACCATTCCGCGCTTTGCAGATCGAAACGCCAGACTGGAATGGTCTGGATCGCCTCAAAGTAATACAGATAGCCGGGATGGCCTTTTTGTGAGGCCTCCAGGTAAAGTAGCTTGCCGCCCTTTAACCCGGTCGGCTTGAGTAAGGGGGGAAGTTTAGCGGGATCCGTGGGGTACCGGGCCCATTTCCTTTTTTCGAACGAATAGGCCCAAAGATGAATGGGATTGTAGTGCTCGTCGGAAACACCGGCCGACGCGCCAAAAAGAGTTGATCCACGGAAGACATAGACGCAGTCCGTCGTGGGAGCATAGGCGAGACCTCCGTAAACCTGCCTAGGCAGCGGTGTGTCGTGGCCACGCAGGCTGGCATGCGGCTTCCATTTTGCGCCGGCGTCTCGATTCCACCGCAAAATGTCATATTGTACGAGCACCCGGGTGCCGGCGTCCAAACCGTAGAGGCTGTTCGGGTAGCTCATAGTGTAGCCCAGGCGGGACAGGTTCATCTCGCCGGAAAAGCCGTCCATAAGGAGAATTTCCCCAGTGGAGGATCGCACGGTAAGGCAGCCGTGCCAGTTGAGATAGACGTATTCACCCTTCACGTTTGGAAGAAACTGCACACGCGGCGTTACATCCACCCAGACTCCCTCTGGAAAATCACCGGGTGCAGCGGGTGGCGTTCGAAAAGATGCCGGCGCGCCTCCCTGCAACAGACTCCCGGTCGAAGCCCAAACGAAAAGCCCGACGAACCGGAGGAAGATACGTCTACCACCGACATGCGGGATAAACAGGCGAGTATTCCTGTGAATACCTGCCCCTGCGGGAAGCGGAGATCGTTTGGAATTCGACGGGCGAATGCCTCTCATGTGATCCGGCCGACTCTCTTCACGGAACATCCCGCCGTGTCAGTGTCTATCACAGCGCGCGTAGGGCAAACGGTCTGCGGCGGATACTACAGAGGGAAAGGGAGCCGTGTCAACGCCTCATACTTTTTTTGTCTTACGCCGGACGTGGTTTTCCAGAGGTGACCGGTGGCAACCGCACACGGGCGCGCGTTACGGAATCGCGTGTCGGCGCGACACCCCGAGGCATGGCATCGGGATACTTTTGGCTGTTCCCTGCCGGGAGACGCACACTCGTCGCACAAGGTTTTATCCATTGTCCACGAAAACGTTTTTTAGGTATGAATGGGGTAATGCGCGTCATGCCGTTTGCCGCCCCGATAGTTTTTCTTTGCAGGACAGCGGCGTTGGTAGCCGGTGCACCTCCCGTCCTTTTGGAGCCGCCGCCTCCGGATTATGAGGTGGTAGATTCCATGAATTATGCCGATACCGATTCGGCGCAAAAGGCATGGTTGGCCGCCTCCCCGGAAGAGGCTGTGTCCGTGGGTCGTGCGGGGACACGCAACGTCCTTGTGCTTTCCTGTCGTTTTCGTGCAGGGTCCACAGCCTACCGCGCTTTTTGGGACCGACCGGTTCGGTTGAATCTCATACCGGTTCGCGGCGTGGTGTTTCGCTTGTTTTGCTCTAACGTTTTGGCCGTTTCTGGCTTCACCTTTTATTTTCGCAGCGGCGAAGGCTGGTATGCCGCTCCTTTTTCGCCGCAGCGACAGGAAGCCTGGGACACGATCTGGATCGAGAAGTCCGATACGCATTGCGAGGGTCAACCCGCCGGGTGGCGGTATGTGGACCGAATTCGGATTGCCGCATGGCGAGGCGTCGTTGACGGTGCAGCGGAGTTTGCGCTGGCAGATCTGGGAATCGGCCGGGCAGACCCGGATATTTTGCTCATTCGGAATGAAACAGCGGGTATTGCCGAACGGGAGACGGCCGTCCGCGCTGCACAAGTGGTTTGCCAACGCTTGGCGCCGCTTCTTTTTTTCCCCCTGGCCGGCGACCAGGATGTGGACGACACCCTATTGCGCCCCTACCGCATGGTCGTGCTTCCTCACAGTCCGGCGCTAACGACGGGTTGTCGGCAAAGTTTGCTCCGTTTTGTTGCGGCCGGAGGCAGGGTTCTGGCGTTTTATACCGTGCCGAGCGAACTGGCGCAGGCTGTGGGTCTGGGACCCGGCACGCACGTGCGGCAAAGGTATCCCGGCGATTTTTCTTCCATTCGACCTGATCCCGAATGCCCCATTCAAGGCTTCCCTGCGACGGTGAACCAACGATCGTGGAACATTCTAGAAATGCATCCCGCCGGTAAAGGCGGACGTGTGGTGGCCTGGTGGCATAACGAGAAAGGGGAGAATAGCCAGCGGCCGGCTGTCGTGATGACGTCGAACGCGGTACATATGAGCCATATTGTGCTGCCCGACGACCCACAACGAAAACACGAACTGCTCCTGGCTATGGCCGGCTGTTTGGTTCCTGATCTTTGGCGGCCGGCGGCCGTCCGTGCGCTCCGCGCTGTGGATGACGAGGTCTCAGCCTTTCCGGATCGGCAGGGAGATTCCCGTTTCGGGTATCTCCTCGGGGAGAGCGAACCAGAGACGGTGAACCGTTTCTCTCAGGCCGAGGCAGAACGGAGGCAGGCCGTCCAGTGGGTGAACGAGCAACGCTATCCGCAGGCCGTACAGGCTGCCCATAGAGCCCGAAGTCTGTTTCGTCAAGCCCGAGGTGCCGTGCTTTCACGCCGCTCGAATCCCGGGCCGCAGGGAGAACACCGCGCGTTTTGGTGTCACAGTGCGTTTGGAGTCAATGGATGGTCCTGGGAGGAATCCGTGAGACGGCTGGCGGAAAACGGTTTCACCGCCCTTTTCCCCCATATGGCCTGGGCGGCGACAGCGTATTACCCTAGCGATGTCCTCCCAGGCCGAAAAGACGACCAGCTTGCGCTTTGCCTGGCCGCATGCCGCCGGTACGGCATGGGCTGTCACGTATGGAAAATCAGTTGGAATCTGGGTAACCGCGCACCGGTTGAATGGCGTGAAAAATTTCGGCAGGAGGGGCGTCTTCAGTGGGATGCGAGTGGAAAGCTGAATGAGAACTGGCTCTGTCCCTCGCATCCCGACAACCAGGCGCTCGAACTGGGGGCGCTCGTGGAGGTGGCGCGTCGTTACGCGGTGGATGGCCTTCACGTGGATTACATGCGCTATCCGGGTGAGAATTATTGTTTTTGCCCAGGCTGCCGCCGCCGGTTCGAAGCGAAAATCGGGCAAATCGTAAAAAACTGGCCAGCGGATGTGCAACGCGGTGGCCCGATGGCCGCCGCATGGCAGGACTTCCGTCGTACCACAATCCATCGCGTGGTGGAGGCCGTTCGCCGTGAGACCCTTCGGGTTCGCCCGGGCATCCGCCTTTCTGCGGCCGTGTTCCCCAACTGGGTCATGGATCGGGTGACTGTGGCGCAGGACTGGCGGCTATGGTGCGAACGGCAGTGGGTCGATTTTGTTTGCCCTATGAACTATGGAGAAAGCCCGGTTTTATTTGAGAGTCAGGTGCGACGACAGCGGGTCTGGGCAGGCACGACGCCTGTCTATCCGGGCATTGGTTTGAGCACGTGGAGGGATTGCGAGGATATTCAACGGCTGGTGGAACACATCGACATCACGCGCCAACTCAAGACGGGGGGGTTCATGATTTTTCAGTATGGTGAATGGGAGGCCCGGTGGGTGGTGCCACTATGCGGCCTCGGATTGACACGGAGGGTTCCATGACGGCAAGGCGGCATACACCCCAGGACCCTTGTGGGGTCCACAACACAGGATTTGTGTTTGAGGACGTATGCCTCAAGCACGACACAGGGGCTGGCCATCCGGAATGTCCGGCGCGGTTACGAGCCATTGTGAACCGCCTGGAAGCAAGCGGACAGCGGCAAAAGTTGATTCGTATCCGTCCTGCGCCTCCGGAAGAGGTCATCCCATGGATCGAAACCGTTCATACTCCGGTGTACCGTCGGCGCGTACAGACGGAATGCGCGACCGGAGCCCCTTTTATTGACACCCCTGACGTTCCGGTCTGTCGCTCCTCATACGAAAGCGCCGTAACGGCCGTCGGTGGACTTCTGGCTGCAACCGATGCAGTGATGCGGGACGCCGTCTCCAATGCGTTTTGTGCGGTTCGGCCTCCCGGGCACCATGCTCTTGCTGAGCGGGCCATGGGGTTTTGCCTCTTCAACAACGTCGCCATTGCTGCCCGGTATCTCCAGAAAAAGCACGCTCTGCGCCGTGTTTTAATCGTCGATTGGGATGTGCATCATGGGAACGGCACCCAGGAGGCCTTTTACGAGGATCCGTCTGTCTTTTACTTCAGCGTTCATCGATACCCCTTTTATCCTGGCACGGGATCGGTTCAGCAACAGGGACGGGGGGCAGGGAAAGGAACCACCCTGAATGTTCCCTTGGCGATGGGATCCGGAGACCAGGATTTTATCGAGGCCCTTCGGCTTCGGTTGGTCCCTGCGGCGCGCGCGTTTGCCCCTGAGTTTATCCTGATTTCCTCCGGATTTGATGCCCACGCCGACGACCCTTTGGGAGGTATGGCCTGCACGGCAGCCGGTTATGCGGCCATGACACGCATCGTGTGCGAACTGGCCGAGACATTATGCGGCGGTCGACTCATCTCGGCGCTGGAGGGAGGCTACGATCTGCAGGGACTGGCGGAATCTGTTCAGGCCCATGTGGGCGTACTGTTGGGCGAATAAGGGGACCTAACACCCTGGAATCCAAGGCGGCGCGCCTTCCTAGAACCATGTTGCGCGAGCCCCGCATGCGGCCGGATCTCGAGGTCAGAGGCCGCCCGGAGCAGGCCAGAGCGCCCCTTCGAGAGGGTCGCCGACGGCGGTGCGGAAGGCAACCGCCTGCCGGGATCCCATCGCCGGAAGCGGTGTGCAACCGGACACGGCGGCCAGGCTCTACAACATAGAAGTCGTTTCCCTCGATGAGAAGGCAAGCGGCAGGCCCGCCGTAGCAACGGGAGAGCCCGACATCGATGAGGATGACGCGTCCATCCGCGCGGCTGCATATTCCTTCCCGTGAAACAGTATGCCCAACGACCATCCGGCGCGCCCCTTTGCTTTCCAACACGTGTCGGACCTGACGTTCCACCTCGGCGGCATCATCTTCGGCAAGCCCGCGGTACCACAGGGGGCCCAGCGGATCGTTAAAAATAGGGTCTCGTGAATCGGGATCGGCGAGGGCTCTCCGCGTCCTGTCGTTGATGGTTTTTAACGGCACATGTGCGTAGGCGGGCGACAGACCGCCGTGCAGGAAAAGCGTATCGTTAATCTGAATGACTGTGTTCAGGCTGAGAATCCATCGCCCATACTTGCCGCGTGGCGAAAAGGCCTCTATAAAAGCGTCTTTTCCGCCAAAGGCTGCAAATTCTCCTGGATGCACATAGCGAAGGTCTCCTTTCATAACCATGGCTTCATGATTCCCGATCAGCGCGTGCACGCCTCCGCCTGCCTGGCGTGCCTGTGGCGCCAGTTCCACCAATAAGTCGATGACTTTACGCGAATCCGGACCACGGTCGAGCATGTCACCCGTCTGCACAAGATGGGTGGTCCCCCCTGTCCACGCGTTGGAAACATTCATCACGTCGGCGGCACGCAGCACCCTCACGAACTGGTCGTAGTCGCCGTGCACGTCGCCAACGGCGACCACGCGGTACACGCCGGTCCAGATGCAGGATAGGGGGAGGGGGGCGGGTTCTTCCGCCATCAGTGCCACGGATGCGGCGAGAGGAAAAAGGATCACCCGGAGCCGGGCCGAAAGCGGAATCGTGCGGCCGCGCGTCATATCCAAACTTTTATCCTAATTCGTGGGAGGCGGTCAACACGACTGCGCAGAACAAGCCGAGTATCCGCGGACGGAAACTTTCATGTTGGTTTGCGGAGGCGGCACGGGTATAGTGGAAAGGTACTCCATGAGGGACATCGCTTTTCAGTGTCCACACTGCTCGAAGAATCTTGCGGCGGGAGACCGTTACGTTGGCGTGGTGTTTGCCTGTCCCGACTGTCAGGTCGAAATATCCACTCCACAGCCCGAATTCGTATTTCCGTGCCCGGCGTGCGGATGCATCCTTTTCGCGTCAAAGGCGTTGCGAGGAGAAATCTACGGATGTCCGGATTGCGAGGCGCCGTTCGAGGTGCCTTCTCTGACGACGCTGCGGTGTGCCGGTTGCGGCGTCCACCTCGAGGTGGATGACGAGTGGTATGCCGACCTGGCCGGTTCGACGGTCGAGTGCCCCGAATGCGGCAGGCGCGTGGACGCTCCGGCGCTCCCAAGGCCGGTCTTTCGCCCCCCTGCGCCCTCTCTCCCGGATACCGTCGTCTTCCGCTGCCGCGTATGCGCGAACGATGTCCGATTGCAACCACAGGAGGCGGCTTCGCGTGCCGGGAGACTGATTCGCTGTCCACGGTGTCATGGGTTTATTCTCATTCCGAAGGAGAAAGGGGGTATGGACGAACGAGCCGTGCCACGACAGACTCGGGCGCCCAGAATCATGAACGAAAAGCCAGCGGATTTTGCGCGAACGATGCGCATGGACGAGATTTTGGAAACAATTCCGCAAGCCCACTTGTTGGATGCCGGAACGTGCCTCTATTGTAGTCGGCCCTTACGGCAACTTGATGAACGGACCTATGTGTGCAAAAATTGTTGGCGCATCGTACGTAAAGTACGCCGGCGATAGCCGGAGTTCCTGAGGCGGGGGATCGTGTCGCTCAGAACGAGCGGGAACCTTTGCGGCAACCCGTCATAGGGTGGAAACCCTATTCCCCCGTTTGGTATTGATCTTGCCGCGCGGAAGGCTAGAGTACGCCCCAAACCGAGTTTAGACGGGGTGACCGACGAGGAAGCTTCCCGGATCGGAGTGACTTGGTGGCGAGCGTAGCTCAGTTGGTTAGAGCATCAGACTGTGGATCTGAGTGTCGCGGGTTCGATTCCCGTCGCTCGCCCTGGAGGAACGATGCGGCATGCGGATGAGCGGGAAGCCGGTCCGGAAATGCCACGCCTGTCTCCTTAATCTGGGCAAACGATGCTGGCGGTACCCTAATCCGCGTGAACAATGGCGGCATGGAAAAAGCTGCCCGGGATTCGAGAACCCGGTGGTTTACCAGGAATTTCGCCAGTGGCAGAAGGAGCCGCACGTCAAGACGCGGAAGGAACTGCGTCGTGCGCTCTTTCGGGCCGGACGACATGTGCGGTATCGGCTGGTGCGCCAGCGGCGCCGCTGACGCGCAAGACCCTATACGGCGTTGAAACCTAGGGGTAGCATCAAAACGGTTCGAAGCGAGCGCGCCTTGCTTGTGCAGGCGATCCTCGCAGACCGCGATCGGGAAGAAGCAGCCGATTCCCTTCGCGAGCTGGAGCGGTTGGCCGAGACAGCCGGCGCCGTGGTCGTTGGTGCCATCACCCAACGCCGCCATCGCGCGACCAGCGCCTTTCTCGTCGGGGAGGGAAAACTGGCCGAAATTCAGCTTGCCTGTCGTCAGGCCGGTGCTGATTTGATCATCTTCGACAACGATCTTTCGCCCGTTCAGGTCAACAATCTGGACCTGGCCCTTGGCATCCGCGTCATCGACAGGACCGAACTCATTCATCAGATTTTCGCCTTACACGCGCATTCCTCGGAAGCCCAAATCCAGGTGGAGCTTGCACAGCTGGAGTATCTGATTTCGCGGATTCCGGTTTCGGAAAAGCAGCAACGCTTTCATGGAGGCATCGGAATGCGCGGTCCGGGCGAAAGCCCACTGCAGCTTCGCAACGCGCCCATGCGGAAACGGATCCGAGAACTTAAAAAAAAACTGGAACGCATCCGGCAGCACCGGGAACGCACACGGGAACGTCGGCCCTGGCCGTCGGTTTGCCTGGTCGGATACACCAACGCTGGCAAGTCCACCCTGCTCAATGCGCTCGCGGCCGCTGACGCGTATGTGGACGATCGCCTGTTCAGCACGCTCGATACCAAGACCTGCTTTGTTCGGCTGGTGGGACGTTCCGGCGTTCTCCTGACCGACACCGTAGGGTTCATCCGTCATCTCCCACACGGCCTTATGGCCACGTTTCGATCCACACTGGACGTAGCCCGTGAAGCGAATCTTTTGCTTGTCGTCGCCGATGCCAGCCATAATCGCCTGTTCGACCAACTGGCCGTCGTGGGGGAGACGCTTCGAGACATTGGGGCTAGTGTGGTTCCTCAGCTTTTGGCGCTCAATAAGTGTGACCTCCTGTCTCCGGCTGAGCGACATAGACTCCAAGCGGCCTATCCTCATGCGGTGACGATTTCGGCCGCGCGAAAGGAGGGACTGGCGGAACTGAAAGAGGCCATTGCCGCGCGTGTGCGGCGGGTCCCCCCTGACGGTTGCGCAGAGCCGCAGCCTTCTCACCACAGACGGGTGGGGGTGCCGCCGACTTTTAGACCGGAAGAATGTGCCATGATGCCCAAAAGCACCCAGGGACTATAAGGACCACGCGCGGAGCCACGGTTGGGAGGCGTCGACGAGCCGGAACGAAGAAACGGGGGACGACCATGCTTTCCGTTGTCGCAACTCCGATTGGAAACCTTGGCGATATGAGCCCGCGAGGGCTCGCCACGCTTCGATCCGCCGATGCGATAGCGTGCGAGGACACACGGCGCACACGAGTTCTTTTCGCGGCGTTCCACATTCCATCGCCGGCGGAGTGGATTTCATACCGGCAAGGCCACGAGGAGCGAGCCGGGATGCGGGTGTTGACCCTGCTTCGGGCTGGCCGTCGCGTGGCTTTTTGTTCGGACAGCGGATGTCCCGGTATTAGCGATCCGGGCTACCGTTTGGTTCGGCAGGCCGTGGAGCAGGGACTTCCGGTTGAAGTGATCCCTGGACCGTCGGCTGTGCACGTCGCCCTACTGCTTTCTGGATTGCCGACTTCGAGTTATCTTTTCAAGGGCTACCCGCCACGAAAACCGGGTCCGCGTCGTCGTTTCTTCGAAGAGGAGGCGGATAGCCCCCACACGCTGGTGATCTTCGAGTCGCCACGCCGCGTCGTGCCCACGCTTTCGACCGCACAGGATGTCCTCGGGGATCGCGAAGCGGCCGTGTGCATCGAACTGACGAAGGTATTTGAACGCGTTCGCCGAGGCCGACTTCAGGCTTTGGTGACGGAATTTGCGGGCATACGAATTCGGGGTGAAGTCACCCTGGTCATCGCGGGACGTGCACGGAATGCGGCCAAAACAACGGCGCGTACCTAAGCGCCAAAACACTATCCGTCATCCTAACTGCCTCTCTTTTTTTCTATGCTTTTTGGCAAGGAAAGATGTTGTCGCCAGTAAACACGCCGTGTGCAGGCACACGGCGGCTACCGGTGTCCCTGTGGCCGCGTACCTCCCGCCTATAAAAGGCCGCTTCACCAGAAGGGGTGTAGGGTAGGGGGGGGCTACCCGAAGCGCCGCGCGGGATGCGAAACTCGCGGCGCATGTTCCCTAGACGCGGATAACGCGCATGAAGCCGAAAGCGTATGACGTGATCCTGTTCGATCTTGGTGGAGTCCTCGTGGAGATTGGCGGCGTGAACTGGCTTTTGAAGCGGACGGGGGGACGATGGACTGTGCAGGAACTTTGGGTCAAGTGGCTGAAATCGCCCGCTGGTCGCCAGTTCGAACGAGGGCGTCTTTCGCCAGAGGAATTTGCCGGCGCCATGGTCAGGGAATTTGAGCTTTCCGTCAGCCCGGAGGCTTACTTGCGCGAGTTCCAAACATGGGTGATCGGCCCCTATCCGGGCGCCCGGGCACTTCTTCAACGCCTTTCGGCGCAATACCGCTTGGCCTGTCTTTCGAATACGAACGGGTTACACTGGCCGCAGATGCGCGATGTCATGGGGTTGGGTCGGTTTTTCACCCATGCGTTCGTCTCTCATGAAACCGGATTGCTCAAGCCGGAACGGGAGGCGTTTGAAAACGTCCTCCAAACACTCCGATGCCGGCCGGAGCATGTGCTGTATTTTGACGACCACGCTCTCAATGTGCGTGTGGCCCGTGAGCTCGGCCTGTCTGCGCACCAGGTCGAAAGACCAGAAGGCATCATGGCCTGCTTGCACGCGCTTGGCATTCTCGCGCAGGAGCGGTAACGCGTCCCCCTTTGGGGTTGACCCGTGCGCGTGAGATGGTGGCAGGATCAGACAGCGTCGGCTGGCCCGTGGCAGAGCGGCCACCTGCACGGATGCTATCCGTTCCGCTTGTCGCTTCGGGAGGCAGATCAACCGACGAGGAAGGCGGAAATGCGTGCGTCTTATCGCGGTTGCGAGCCACAGTAAACGCTCCAACCGGGCGTGCTGCATCATCTAACGTCGTCTGCGCGTAGGAAAAAGCGGATAAAATCATCGAACGGTTGTTTTGGCTTTTCTGCGTCGGCGCGGCGCTGATCGGGCTGTTGGCGCCGCAACTCGTTTCGCCCCTCGTTCCCATCATCCGCTACCTTCTGGGGGCCATTCTTTTTTTCACCGGGTTGAAACTGGATTTTCAGGGCGCCGTGCGGGAATGCGTCCGATGGCCCACGGTGGGGACCCTTGTTTTCGCGCGACTGGTCGCCGCGCCCGGCGTTCTTTATGGGCTGGCTCGCCTGGTCCTGCCCGAGCCGCTGGCGGTCGGCGTGCTGATCGTCGCCGCAATGCCGGCTGGCCGTGCCTGCAACGCGCTGACCGACGTCATGGGCGGTAACGCCGCCCTGGCCCTCGCCAGTACGCTCGCGACGACCGCGGTCTGCCCCGCCGTCACGCCCTGGGTGATCGAACTGTTTTCAGGCCACACGCCCGAAGCCGAAATGACGTTCCTGGTCCAACAGGCGGCCTTTCTGTTCCTAATCTTATTGGTGCCGCTCAGCGTGGCTTTTCTGCTTCAGCACCTGTTCCCCGAGCCTGTCAGACGGCGGAGAAAGGAATGGGCCACCCTCGCCATGATGTCGCTTTTTCTCCTGATTGCCGGCGCGTTGGCTTCCGCGAGCGACGACTTTCGTATGCAGCTGACGACCGAACCGCGGCAAACGATCGAACTCCTGGTCTTCATGGTGTTTTTTTCCTTTTTCCTGCACGTGGCCGGCTACTGGCTAATTCCACGCCATTCGCTCCGGAATCGTGTGGCGCTTTCCGTCAACCTGGCGTATGTGAATAATGGCTTGGCTATTGTGTTCGCCGCGGAATTTTTCCGCTGCCGCCCGGAACTTGGCGTCGCCGCGCTCCTGCCGGCCATCCTGCTCGAGGTCCCCATGGCCCTTGCCTTAGTGCCCCTGCGGCGATTCGTTGCCCGAGCGATCCGCCCCAGCACTGCCGCATGATCCCGGCGTAAAACGGCAGACTCTTCTCGTCGAAGCCCCCGTCGGGGGGCCCCTGATCCATGGGACCGTGCTATGACGCGGACGATCCAACCGCGCGGGCGGGAAGCCCTGCGCCGGGACACTCCACGGCTGCGGCACAGAGGCTTGCCAGGCCATGGAAAGCCCGATATGGTGCGGCGGAATGTGCCGCACGGGTCGGAGGCACCGGGAGCGAGATTTATGACGAGGCCAGTATTTCTGAGGAGCCATGATGCGTGTGTTGTTCATCGCACCACAGCCTTTTTTTGAAGACCGCGGGACGCCCATTCGTACCCTGCGGCAATTAGAGGAGGTGTCCCGGCTGGGACATCACGTGGATATCCTGTGTTATCCCTTTGGCCAGCCCGTCGAACGGCTCGGCGTGCGAATCCTACGCATTCCAAGGCCGCCCGGGATTCGGACGGTTCGGATCGGTCCGTCAGCAGCCAAGTTGATGCTGGACGGCTTGCTTTTTTGGAAGGCGTTCGGGCTTTGCCTACGGCATCGTTATGCCGTGATTCAGGCCGTCGAGGAAGCGGCGTTTTTTGCCGTTTTCCTGTGCCGGTTGTTCGGCTGTCGCCTCGTCTACAACATGGATTCCTGCATCTCCGAGCAGTTGGCATTCAGCGGTTTTGTGCGAGCCAGACCTCTTCTGGCTTTCGTGCGGGGGTTGGAAAAAATGACCATGCGCCGGGCGGCCTGCGTCATAACCGTCGGCCCACTCCACTCGGACGCCGTGCGGGCGGCAGCACCGCGCACGCGCATTCTCCAGCTTGAGGATGCGCCGCCCGACGTAGCGTTTCAGGAGGAAACGGAACGGGCGCAGGCCATCCGCGAGGAGTTCGGATTGGAGGCCCGGGCGCGTGTCTGCCTTTACACCGGCAACTTTGAGCCCTATCAAGGGGTGGATCTCATCGTCCGGGCGGCGGGCGTGGTGGCCCGCCATCGTTCCGATGTGCGGTTCCTGTTCGTCGGAGGGAGCGCCGAGCAGATCGAACGTATGCGAACCCGGGCGCGGGAGGAAGGCGCGGCGGACGTCTGCCTGTTTGCGGGACGTCGGCCGACAGGGTCCATCGCCAGTTTTCTGACCGTTGCCGATGTTCTCCTCACGGCTCGGCACCAGGGGACCAACCCACCGATGAAGCTTTACCAATACATGCAGACCGGCCGGCCGATTGTGGCGACCCGACTTCCGACCCATACACAGGTGCTCGACGAGACCTGCGCGTTTTTGACTCAGCCCAATCCCGAATCGTTCGCCCGAGGGATTCTCATCGCGTTGGATGATCCGCAAAAGGCACGCGATGTGGCTGCGTGCGCGCGGAAGCGCGTCACGGAGCAGTACAGCCGTGCCATATTTGGCAGCAAGGTGCGATCGCTCTACCGTGCCCTGGAGGAGGAAGTGCGGAGCCGGAGCCGCGGCGCTGGCTGAAGCCACGGAGGGGACAGGCTATGGCGGCGGGTACGGCTGAAGGGGGAGCGAGTCCTGGGGCCAAGCGGGAGCCTCGCGCCGGGCAGACTGCCGACGCAGGGAGCACGCCGCATGCGGAGGGGGCCGTAAAGAAAGCGGGTGGAGGCGGGGGGAATCGAACCCCCGTCCGTGATAGTGTCCCCCCAGCTTCTACGCGCGTGTTCTGTCTTTGGGTCTCACGGCACCGACCGCCAACAGACAGGCTATCGGCGCCGCCAGCAGCCACGTTAGGATCTCACCCCGCCGCCCGGCTACCCGGCTTTGGAGCCAGCCTGCTGTCGCCGCCCTCGTCGCCTAGCAGGCGTCAGCGCGAGGACGTCGCGGCTTATCAGGCCGCGAGGGCCAACTTTTCGTCGGCAGTTTGGTTTTCCCGGATTTTTAGCGAGGCCAACCGGGGTCCTCGGCGCGCCACTGAGGTTCCAGGCTACCACGTCGAAACCTATCGCCCCCAATGCGGTAGTATTCTCCCGCACCCGCGTCAGAAAAACAAGTCCCGATTTTGCACCCGTGGAACGGAGGAGGCACATGGTATCCCACTGGCCAGGATACGGTGTTTGGGAATGAGGGGATAGGGATAGGATTCGGGAGGGGGCACTGGAGCCGCGCCGCCTTGGCCTCCGAAGCCCGCGGCGAAGAAGGCCTCGGCGCAGTAGTGCACGGCGTGGGCATCCCGGCTTCAGGACGGACCGGCTCCAGTGCCCGCGGCGCAACGCCCGATCGCGCCTTTGGATCGTGCGCGTTCAGTCAAAGGTGATGGACACGTCGTACTCCTCGGCCTGCTGAGCCGGACGAACTTGCAAAATGGTAAGCCGCCCTTCCAGGACATCAACGTCCCCTGTCCATTTTCGCCAGCCGTCCGACTCGATGAGCACGATGCTGTATTGCCGAGGTTCGAGCTCCATACCCTCGTCGTCGCCCGCATCCACCTGGCGCTGATGGCGGCCGTCCGCGTATACGTCCAGATCGCTTGCGGTGAGGTTGTCAACCACGAGCACCCCCTTGCCAGGGGGTGGCGTGTAGTCGTAGTCATCCTTCGTGGTCTTCCATTCGCATCCTCCGTTGAGGAGACCGGTCAAACAACCGCCCGCCAGCACCACACGGGGAAGCCACCACCCTGGACGTGAAGACAATTTTTCTTTCATCTGCGCCTCCTGAAGCAGCATGCCATATCGAGGAGAGGATTTTCCGTAGCCATTTTTACCGCTGACCCTAGCACGACCAGGAGCCGGAACGCTAGCCAATTCACATTAACCCGGGAAACAAACTACCCACTCCGGATTCCCGGAAGGCGGCCTGCTGGTACGGCTTACACCGTTTGGGAGCGACAATCGGACACAGGCGGGCAAACCGTTGCAGTCCCCTCTCCAGAGGAATAAGGGACCATTGGTCGCCGATCAGGGGCTTTGCGTAACGCGCGCATGTATCGGTGGCGCTCAAGCGGTCTGGACTCAACCATGCGCGCGGGAGGCCACGTTCGCTATTCGCCATGCGTTGCCGTAGAGTGGCCTGTATTCAGAGCCGGGATGGCGAAAATAGTGGCCCTCCAGCCGGTGCCGGACTGGCAGGCCACGGTGACGGCGTACCACACAACCTCATACGCCTCACTCCAAATCCACCACGGACGCGTAGGCGGAAGTGTCCCGCTGATCCGTGTCCGGCAGGTTGCCCCTAGCGAATCCCCGGGCGACCAGTCCGTGCCGGTTGAAGTACGACACGATCGCCTGCTGGGCACTCGGATCGCAGGCGCCGAACTCGACATGCCTAAACGGATCGTGACGGGCGCCCAGGGGGCCTACGTCCTGGCCTTCGCTCACCACCAGCAGGCAGCGTCCGCTCCTTCTGAGCGGATCGTTCATGTGATCCGCGCGTTCCTCCAGAAGGGCCAGGAGCAGTGGCATCCGGCGGTCCCGGATCGCCCAGCCGCGTAGCGACGGGAATGAATCCTGTGATACGCCCCATGGCCTGGAGGACGAGGACAGGATTGTCCGGGCGGGAAGCCAGCATTTTTTCGTTGCGGTTTGAATCCGGTAGGCCCAATAGAGGGGCGGGCAAGGCCGGCGATTTTGTTGGCGGTGTCCACGGAATCGTTGCTGCCGATGATGAAGAGAAATCCGATGTCGTGCGCCTCCAAAACGTGGAGTATGCGGTCCCCGTCGTCGGGGTATTCCTCTCGGAGTTTGTGGCGGCATGTCCCGATGGCGCCGGCTGCTGACGTATGCGTTAGGAGGCGGACTTCCACAGACGGTTGAGCGGACAGAGCGAGCCGTTCTTCCCTCAGGATATCGAAGATCCCGTGCCGGGCACCGTAAACCCGGCCGAACACGGTAGGACTGTCCCGGCAGGTCTCCAGGACGCCACGGAGAGAAGTGTTCACGACCGGCGTCGGTCCGCCGGACTGAGCCGCCGCAACCGTTCCGTGGCACGGGAAGCCTCCTGTCCAGGAAGGGCGTTCCACCGCGGCCTGCTGGTACTATCGCCGGAGCCGCGCCAAAAGGCCTTTGCCGTGCAAAGCCATCCACAACGGACAGGCCGCCACGAATGGGCTCCACTTCAGGAAGGCCCGGGCGGGATCCGCTTCAACGCGCCGTTCGGTCAAACCGTGTACTGAGATGCAGAAGTGGTGCCTCCCGTGCCCGTCCAGTCCGTGTGGAAGAACTGGCCGCGCGGCTTGTCTACCCGCTCGTAGGTATGCGCGCCGAAGTAGTCACGCTGCGCTTGCAGAAGGTTGGCCGGCAAGCGGGCGCTACGATAGGCGTCGTAGTAGGTGAGCGCAGTTCCGATCGCAGGCACCGGCACGCCGAACTGGACAGCCGTGCGAACAACATTCCGCCATCCGCGCTGGGCGCGCGTGACGACCTTGCGAAAGTAGGGGTCTAGGAGAAGGTTGGGAAGATGGGGATTGCGGTCGAAGGCTACCTTGATTTTCCCCAGAAACCGGGCCCGAATGATACATCCGTTGCGCCAGATCTGCGCAATCTCACCGAATTTCAGATTCCACGTGTACTCCTGGGAAGCGGAGCGCAGGAGCTGGAACCCCTGGGCGTAGGAACAAATCTTGGACGCATACACCGCCTGCTCAAGGTCACGGAGGAACATGGACCGGTCCTTCCGAAACACCTTCTTCGGCCCCTTCAGCATGGCGCTCGCGGCCACCCGTTCCTCCTTGATGGCGGAAAGGCAGCGGGCAAATACCGCCTCGGCAATCTGCGGAATCGGCACGCCCATATCCAGCCCTGCGACCGACGTCCACTTGCCCGTTCCTTTCTGCCCGGCGGTATCCAGGATCACGTCCACCATGGGTTTCCCGGTTTCCGGATCGGTTTTTGCCAGGATGTCACTCGTGATCTGGATGAGGTACGAATCGAGGTCGCCCCGGTTCCATTCCGCGAAGACCGCATGCATTTCCTGCGGCGTCATGCCGAGAATTTGCGACATGATATGGTAGGCTTCGCCGATCAGCTGCATGTCGCCGTATTCAATGCCGTTGTGGGTCATTTTGACAAAATGGCCTGCCCCTTCAGGCCCGATCCACTGGCAGCAAGGCGTGCCATCGTCTACCTTGGCGGCAATAGCCTGGAAGATGGGTTGAACGTGCGGCCAGGCTTCCGGATTGCCTCCCGGCATGATCGCTGGACCTTTAAGCGCGCCTTCCTCGCCGCCCGACACGCCGGTGCCGATGAAAAGGATCCCTTTGGACGCCAGGTATCGGGTCCGCCGTGTGGTGTCAGGGAAATGCGTGTTTCCGCCATCAATGATGATGTCGCCCGGATCCAGATGCGGCAGAAGCTGCTCGATAAAGTCATCCACCGGTTGTCCGGCCTTGACCATCAACATAACCCGCCGGGGCTTTTTGAGCACGGCCGTCAGGTCCGCAATGTTGTGACAGCCGATGATCTTCTTCCCCTTACCACGTCCGTTGACAAAATCGTCCACCTTGCTCGTGGTGCGATTAAAACAGGCCACGGTGTATCCCTTGCTTTCGATATTCAGGATGAGGTTTTCACCCATCACGGCCAACCCGATCAGTCCGATATCCGCAGTGGGTTCCGACATGGTTGCTCTCCTTATTCTGTGTGAAAAACAACATGAACGCATTGACTATCGCTCATTATCCTACGATACGTCAAGTGCGGTTCGACACGGGGGGAGGGATGAATGGGAAAGGGTGAGGAGACTCCACGCGGGACACGCGGAGCGGCTTTTGCGCACGCCTCTTCCATGACGCGGTTGTTGGCGTCGAAAAAACGGCGGAAACCGTCTTTGTCCTCTCCGGCGACAGCACAACATAACGGATACCTGCTGTGAGGCATCCCCAAGAGGCTGCGGCAGTCCGAAACCTACAGACGCAAACTCGCCCCCCAAACCCATCGTGCGAACGCAACGGACCATTCGCCCCCTATCGTATTCCGTTGGAGCTGGACAACCCAGCGGTTGGATCGTGGTGACGAGTCTCGAGGCGGTTCAGGACGGATGAATCCGCTTTACGCGCACGGTGAGGGTGTAGCCATAAAGGACATTCTTGACCTGTACGCTTCGCGGCCATGCTTGTTCGCCTCGCCATTCGTATCCGCCGTATTGTATGCGCGAGAGGAGTTTCCCTGTCTCATAGTACCGCTTTTCGATAAGAAGAGGAGGCGATCCCGCCACTTCATGCTCCACACGTTTTCCTTCCGCTTCGTGCACAAAGACAACGCGTCCGCTCATCATGCGTACGGAGGCTTCGTATGACGGCACCAGGTCAAAATATACCCGCCGGATATCTGTTCCGACGGCCCGTGTGTAGTCTCCTCGTTCCGTCAACATCGGCAGAGCAAACCGCGAAACAGTGGTCGTGCCCTTGCCCACCACTTCGAAAATTTTCACTCCGGTATGGCTCAGGCAGGCCACCCTAAACGCGTCGTGATCTCCATCCACACTCGCCACACCCAGAGCAGAGACCGCCCTCCTTCGAAACCGCAATACCACGACATTTTCGAGCTGGTAACGACGCGGAATGCTCCGAGCCAAAGCCGCTCGTATTTCATCAGCCGTTACGGTCGGAAGAGGGCCATATTCCGTGTGCCGGAAAGGAAGACCTCCACAGCCGGCCGCTGCCAGGAGAGTTATCAGGACTCCCACATAGCTTCCCCTCTGCGCCCATCGTGTTGTACATTCGATCACCCGATGCATCCTCATATCTGCGTCTCTCCGGGACACGACAAAGATGTCGGTTCTTTACCCTAATACCTTCACCGCATGCGGCGCCATTCTTACCACCACAGGCAAGGAATCAAAAGTTTTCGTTCCGAGGCATCCAGATTCCCGCTTGCGGTTACGGAGGCGTGCCTGTCACTCCTGTCACAACTCCTCTTTTCCATCCTGCTCCTGTCGCGATCGGGGCGCCAGCTGCGCAGGGGATTGATTTCGTCAAGGCGCCTCGCGTGATGTACCACGTCGCGCGGCACAGTACATTCACCTAACAGAAGACCATTTCGATGAGGCCACGGTCACCCCTGCTAATGATGGCGAGGGCTTAAGTCGCATCTGCCATCATTATCGACACCCCCTATCGGCGCACCGGTCACCTCGGAGCCTTCGATCGCGCGACGCACGCGTTAGGCCATATCCGGTGTTCCCGCGGGGACCTTTCGATTAACTGGCGACAGCTGCCGTAGCATGGGCAGACTCGATGGAAAAACCGACCCCAGAATGTGGGCAAAAAGTCTTGACCATTGTTTGCCGCACGATCAAATTGAGGTCGCCGCTGCATGGGTGACGCGCGTCAACGCATGACACGCGATGGGCTGGCTCGGTATGGCAGCCCACCATGTTCGTCATCCCGATCTTTTCTAAATGACACGGCTGCACGCCCCGTCGCGACGCCCCCGATGCGAGGGCATCGTGGGGTTGGCACCGTTGGGTGGGGAGAGGGCCTTGCACGACCTGCGGCAGGTTGCCGAACAAAGTGGTTTTACCGATAGGCCCAGCGAAAGCCAGCAGGCGATCGAAACGATCAACGAACGACGGAATAGACCAGTAGAGATACGGCATGAACACACCGGAGGAACTGGCAGAACGGATCGAGGCGCTCCGTAAGCGCTGGGGAACTCGGCTTTTAATTCTGGCGCATCACTACCAACGGCCTCTGGTAATCCATCACGCGGATGCGGTAGGGGATTCACTCGAATTGGCCCGCACGGCCGCCCGCCGGACCGATGCAGAGCGCATCGTGCTTTGCGGGGTGCGCTTCATGGCCGAATCAGCGGCCATTCTGGCTCAATCCCATCAGACCGTTTACATGCCGGAACCACTGGCCGGATGCCCGATGGCGGACATGGCCGAAACGGCCGCCGTACAAGATGCATGGGCCACCCTGAGGTCGCACGCGTCGGATTGGCTGCCGGTCGTTTACGTCAACAGTTCGGCGGCAGTCAAGGCGCTGTGCGGACGATGGGGAGGAAGCACGTGCACGTCGAGCAATGCTGCCCGGGTGTTCCAATGGGTGTTTCATCAAGGCCAACGTGTCTTTTTCATTCCCGACGAACATCTCGGCACCAATACCGCCTGCAAACTGGGCATTCCGCGGGAGGCGATTGCCCTCTATGATCCGAAGAAACCTAGCGGCGGGCTGGATCCTGTGGCCCTGAGACAGGTCCGGGTCGTGGTGTGGAAGGGCTATTGCATCGTCCACACCGCCTTCACGCCGGAGCAAATTCGCGAGGCGCGCCGGCTGGATCCGCGCGCGCGGATTATCGTCCATCCGGAAACTCCCTATGACGCGGCGACGCTGGCCGATGCCCAGGGTTCCACCTCGCAGATTATTCAGTATGTTCGTGCAGCGGAAGCCGGTTGTACCGTCCTGGTGGGGACAGAGGTGAATCTCGTCGCACGTCTGGCGGAGGAACAACGCGGGCGGATTACGGTCAAGGCGCTATTTCAGTCCTCTTGCGCCAACATGGGTAAGACGAACGCCTACAACCTGTTGCACGTCTTGGAAAACTGGCCGGAACGTCACGCCATCCACGTCCCCGCCGATATTCAGGCGGACGCGCGCCTGGCTTTAGAACGGATGCTCAGCCTGTGAAAGCGACATTTCGTTTTTGTTCGTCTCTCAAACCGGCGGGCGATCAGCCGCAGGCTATTGCCGCCTTGTGCCAGGGGTTGGAAGGCGGCGAACGATTTCAGGTCTTGGAAGGCGTCACGGGCTCAGGCAAGACCTTCACCATGGCCAAGGTCATTGAGCGCTGGGGACGTCCTACTTTGGTGATCTCCCACAATAAAACGCTGGCGGCCCAGCTTTACGGCGAACTCAAATTCTTTTTTCCTCATAACGCCGTGGAATATTTCGTGAGCTACTACGACTACTATCAACCGGAGGCGTATATTCCTGAAACCGATACGTACATCGAGAAGGATGCTTCCATCAATTCTGAGATCGAGCGGCTCCGCCTCTCTGCCACCAATTCCCTTCTGTCGCGTCGGGATGTTATCATCGTCGCCTCGGTCTCGTGCATCTATGGGTTGGGCAGCCCGGAAGATTATGAGGGTATGCTCGTGCGCCTCCGTCTCGGCCAATCCATTGAGCGCGACGTTCTGCTGCGCCGCCTCGTGGATATCCAATATGCGCGCAACGACTATGCCCCTGAGCCGGGAACGTTCCGCGTTCGGGGCGAGGTGGTGGACGTTTTCCCTTCCTACTCCACCGACGGCATCCGCGTGACGTTTACGGGCGATCGAGTGGAAGGACTCGCCCTGCTCGATCCGGTGAGGGGCAAAGTGGGCGAGCCGTTCGAGGAAGTTCTCATCTCGCCGGCCAAACATTTCGTCTTGCCGGAGGACAAAATTGCCTTGGCCCTTCCCCGAATTCTGACAGAACTCGACGAACGGGTACGCTGGTTTGAGCAGCAGGGAAAAATTCTCGAAGCGCAACGGTTGGAAGCCCGAACCCGCTACGATGTCGAAATGCTACGGGAGACCGGCTATTGCCCCGGCATCGAAAATTATTCGCGCCATCTCAGCGGCCGCGCGGCCGGCGAACCGCCGGCCACACTTCTGGACTACTTCCCCAGCGAGTTTCTCACGATCGTAGACGAATCACACGTTACAATTCCACAGCTTCGCGGCATGTACAACGGCGATCAATCGCGGAAACAGACGCTTGTGGACCACGGCTTTCGACTTCCTTCCGCAAAGGATAATCGGCCGCTTCGCTTCGAGGAATTTCTGGAGCGGGTCGGTCCCGTCCTCTTCGCCACCGCCACGCCGGGACCCTTCGAGCTGGAAGTTTCACCATCTCCTGTGCAACAGATCATTCGTCCCACGGGTCTTGTGGATCCTCCTGTCGAGGTGCGGCCGCTTGCCGGACAAATTGACGATTTGATGGAAGAGGTGCGGGCTGTGGCCGAGCGGGGCGATCGGGCGTTGGTGATCACTCTAACCAAGCAGACCGCCGAGGATCTAGCCGAATATCTGCGTGGCGCCGGTCTCCGTGTGGAATACCTCCATTCCGAAATCGAAACGCTTGATCGGGTGGGAATCCTCGCGCGCCTCCGCAAGGGCGAGTTTGACTGCTTGGTCGGCATCAATCTTCTGCGCGAAGGGTTGGATTTGCCGGAGGTGTCCTTGGTGGCTATCCTGGAGGCCGATAAGGAAGGTTTCCTCCGTTCGGAACGGTCGCTCATCCAAATTGCCGGCCGGGCGGCACGCCACGTCAACGGACGGGTGATTCTTTACGCGGATCGGATCACGGAGGCGATACGTAGAATGCTGGACATTACAACCGAACGCCGCAAACGCCAGATGGAGTATAACCGCCGCCACCGCCTTACTCCGCGCAGTGTGCGGAAACAGCTCCGGGAGGAACTTCTTATTCAACGCGAAGCCCGCGCGATTGAAACCCGCGTGGTGCGTGAGACGGGTATGGACTACGACGCGTTTCGCGCCATCCGCGATATGGAGCGCGAGATGCTGGAAGCAGCTGCCGCCTTGGAGTTCGAGCGCGCGGCCATGCTCCGGGATGAGCTGCACGAACTCCGGAAGGCCATTGGCAGACACGGCGGCACAACCCCCACCGCGCTCCACCATAAAATGCGTCGTGAGGGCCCCCAACGGTCTGACAGACAAGTGACTGCAACGCCGAAGCGGCCCTTTGCCCGCCGCTCTGGGCGGTCTAGCCGTGGGAGGAGTATCGAACCGGCCAGGCACCGCGCGCGGCAAGGTTAAGAAGCCACCCCTCGACGCGTTGACGCCGTGTGTCTAACTGAATCTGAAGAGCCAGACTCACTCTGCGCATAACCCTTCTGCTGGCAAGCCCCCATGATTCCACGCCTGGTTTTAATGCCAACACGGAAATGTTTCGGTGAAGCCCTCGTGCCGTTCTGGCGCATCCCAGAGTCCGTTTCCGTCGCGATCCCGTCGCTTGGAATGGGATACCGCTCAACGCGTTGTGTGCCTCCCGGCGCCAAAACCCACGCAGGTGGAACAGGGCAGACGAAACCTCGATCGGTCGAAAAAATGCACAGTTCCGACAGGGAAACTGCGCCTGCCCACACTTCGTTTGACGGCGGTATGACAATAGCAGAAAAAACCGTTATGGCCATCCGGAGGAGGAGAGACCAGCCCCACGAGGTATGGAGGGACATCCGTATCTCGAGTGAAACGTTGCGTGTTTTAAAGTCTTTCCTTTTTGAGCGCGAATCAATAATTCGCCGTTTCGTTCAGGCATAGCGAATACCTAAAGCGGCGTGGCACGCCGAAAGGCCAATACAATTCATTTTCCCCCGAGCGAAAAATGGTCAACCGGAGAGAATTGCAAAAACTGCACATGCGAATATCATTGTAGGAACATGGGACGTGCTGCGTAGCTACTACACATGCCTGGTCGAAGTCTAAAGTTTGCTATCCACGGTATATATGATGGCAAACGGAATGTAAGGAAGGTGCGGAAACGGTCTACGCCTAAAGAAAGGAGACTCAATATGGCAGGCGAACGACGGAAGAGACTGACGGTCGCCGAAAAGCAGAAGATTCTGAACCTGTTGCAGGAAGGGAAACCTCTTGCGGAAGTGGCCAAGACGGCCGGCGTATGCGTCGCGACCGTGAGCAAACTCAAAAGGAAAGGTGGTCTCGCCCGGAGCCGCCGTAGTTTAAGTTATGAGGTTATTCGGGAACGATACCTTAACGCAGTACGCGAAATGGAAAAGTGGAAGGCACAACTCGAGACAGCCATAAAGGCCCAGGAGAAGAAACTTTCCGAGGATCGCAAGGCCCTTGGTTTGGAATAAGGTTTTCCTCCTCGCCCGCCGAACGTGTTCAATATGAGCGGCACGGTTTGTCCCCCAGCGCGTTTTCGGCTGGGGGACAAACGGCTCGGCAAAGATAAGACGACCTCTGCCCTTTTGTTTTTCGTCTTTTATTGTCATGTGGCATATCGCGCGATACGATCTCGATCGTAGCGACACATCGCGCGTCGAACTGCCTCCGGTTGATGAAAGCCCCCATCCCGTACTCGGCTATCAGCACGTGAACAAAAAATTGGACGCACGGGTTTGCGGATGAGACGGTTCGGCTCGTGCGGCGAATCTACTTTGCGATGATTGCCGAAGCTGACGCGATGGTCGGCCAGATGCTCCGTGCGCTCGACGAATCGGGTCTTGCTGATTCGACGTGCGTCTTCTTTCTCAGCGACCACGGCGAACGGGCGATGGAGCATCGCCCATTTTTTACGATGTCGATATGCGAAGCGTCGGCTCGCGTGCCGCGTATCATTCGCCCGGCGGGAGGCGGAAGGAACGCTCGTGTCCGCCGCCCGGTGTCGCTCAACAATGTCTATCCGACGTTGATGGAACTCGCCGGAGCACGGCCGATGAATGACCTCGACGGCTATTCGCTGACAGCACCTGCAACACCGGTGCCTTCATGCTCCGCGAAGGCGATTGGAAATATATCGCCTACGTCGGTTATGCTCCGCAACTCGTTAATCGGGCGGAGGACCCGGGAACGCTTCACGACTTGGCCATGTTAAGGCCAGACAAAGTCCGCGAAATGGATGCACGGCTGTGCGGCCTGGTAGACTGCGACGCCGTGGACAGAAAGGTCAAAACGTATGACCGTGAAAATTTTGGCCGGTGGCGCGCTGAACACCGTGCTGCGGGCGACTATCACACGCTAATGTCCCGTATTTTCAGCGGATGGGATTACGTGTCAGAAGACGACTGTCAGCCGTGGACCGATGCCGACGAGAGGCGAATCGAGGCATGGCTACAAGAAGGAGAAACACGATGATCGCATTTCACATCGACATGAACGTGGCTCAATTTCGTGCCGACTATCTTGAAAAATGGCTTCGACGGCTCGCCCGCGCCGGATACGACACCATTGTGTGGGAAGTCGAAAACAACGTGCAATGGGAAACCTGCCCCGAGTGCGTGGCTCCTGAGGCGTTTTCCAAAAAGGAATTCAAAAAGCTCCTCGCTCTTTGTCGCACGTTGGGGTTGGAGCCGGTTCCGCTTTTGCAGACGCTCGGCCACAGCGAATACGTGCTGCGGCACGAACGCTATCGACCTTTACGTGAACTACCGGACAGAGTCGGCCAGTATTGCGCTCGCAATCCGAACGTCCGTACGTTTTTAGCGCGGTGGATTGACGAGTACCTGGACCTGTTCGGAAGCATCCGCTACTTCCATTTGGGTGCCGACGAAGCACGAATGCTTGGCTGCTGTGATACGTGTCGCGCCTACGCGGAAAAAAACTCGATATCCCAACTCTATATCGACCATATCAACGCCATCGCGCGTGTCGTCGCTGACCGCGGCGTCACGCCGGGCATTTGGGCCGATATGCTGCTGACGCATCCCGAGGCTCTGGCTCGCTTGTCGCGCAACATCCTTCTTTTTGACTGGCGATACGATATCTACTTCGGCATGAACGGCGTGCAGGTTTGGGGCCGCGGACGTTTTCCTTTTGATCGGATCCCGTCGGATGTACGGGATACGTACGACCGGTTCATGTTTCCGTTGAGCGATGAACCCTGTCGCCAGCCAGATCCTTTTTACACAGCCGATTACCTCGTAGACGCCGGCTTCCGGGTTGTCGGATGTCCCGCATCCAGCTGCTGGGGAGACACGGTTTTTTCCCCCACACATTGGCGTCACATGGTTAACACCTACTCCTGGTGCCGCAAGGCCCTGTCTGCGCACCTAGAAGGCATCCTTGTGACAAGTTGGACAGTGCGACTCGTTCCATGGGAACTTCAAATTTCCTCCCTCGACATACCGGGTTTTCTCTGGAAGCATCCGTATATCAACCTTGAGGGATATCAGAAGGAGTTTATCAGAAAGCAGTTTGGTCTCGACGAGGCGAGAGAGTTCTGGCGCGCCACTGGCCTTCTCGCCAAATCCTGCGCGTTTGCAGAGCAACAAACGTTGGGATTTGAGAAGGATTGTCGGCCGGTTCCCGCTGACCAAGTTGACAGGGCGTTGGAGACGATAATCCGAGAAGGCCGTCTCGATACCGAACGGGAGAATTGCCGTACCGTGCTGACCGGTTATCGGGAAGCCCGTGAACTTTTAACTTCGTTCCGTCGCAACGTACGCAAGGGACGCGACATTCTCGCGCTATGGGATCTCGCCGCGCGCAACCTGTGCAACCGGGCCCGTGCCGCCGGCCTTCTCCTTGATTTCCGGCGCGAAGGCCGGGCAGTGCTCCCCCCCGACGATCCCCGAAGGAATGAGGTAAACGAGATTCTCGCGGAAATGCGCACGCTGCGACGCGAGACCGAACAACTTTATCTCACCATGCAGAAACCTATGCGGACAAGCGAAATCATGGCCTGGATGTACGACAGCGTCACGAACGCCCTTCGTGCGCGAATGGGCGAAGGGGCAGGAATCTCCTAGCCATGAAAATCGTCTGAATCATCGGGCGTAGTCAGCGGACGCCTAATCCCGTGCTTCCCCATCCAGTGGTCGGCGTCTTCCTATGCGAAGTCTGGCGCGTCTTGGCCCTACCCCCTCCGGCCTGTCCCCCACTCGATGTCGTCGCTGAGCAGCACCACAGCGCCATTATACCAAAACCGTCCGCTCCCCAGACGTGCGGCCACGGCCCGACTAAGGGTTGTGTCCCGCGGGGCCGACCGGATGTCGGCGTCGGGGCTGCCGAACACGCGGTTCATCATCCCTCGCCCGCTGGCTCCTGGGACAGGCAAAAGATAGACCTCCCGGATAAAGCGGATGATGTTCGAATCGCCGGAGAGGTATTCCTCCAGTTATGCGTCCAGGAACCACGCGTGACATGTAACGCCCTTGCCGTCCATTCAAAAAAGTGTTCCGGCAGGAACCGCATGGCCCAATGGAGCGAACGACCACATGCATCAAAATCCATCCGCCCCGTGGCCGGCACGTGGAGGTTCCATACTAAGTCGCCTGGGCAACGAGCACAGGTCCATTGGGATTTAGAGAGAACAACCGGTTCGGGAGAGCCCACTCCGTGCGATAAGATCCGAGTGGCGCATATGGCGCATTCGCCCTCTATCCATTCGCTTGTCCAACCCGATCCGGAAGGAGAACCGCCAACGGCCGTAGCATAGCGTCCATCAGCCCGAAAACGGGTTCCCGGTTCGGCAAGAACAATAACCTTTTTCGGTCCTGTCCGACAGGGATTGCCTATCTCCACAAAAAACGCACATTTTACACGCAATATGGTGACTGGCTCCCCATACTGTGCACCCTCGTGCTCGTCGGATTCGCAGTTATTGCAGGGCGAAAACCTCGAACGACAAATCATGCGTGATGAAAAACGCCCCTGAACGCCCGCCAGCGTCTGCATGGGCGTCCGGCTCGCTGGACAATCCGCAGATGTCTGGGGAGAATAGAAGGTGCACCCGCACCCCCTCGTCTAGATCCAAAAGTGCTTGGGAGAAGATTGGAAGGGTATCGGTTGTTTGCGTTTACTGATGTTTGCCTTGCCGCTTTGTTTCTCCTGCCCCCTGGGGGGACCTCGTGCTCAGGCCACCTCATCCTGATCGACATCCTGTGGCGTTTGATACCACCAGGGCTTGGTGCGGCAGTCGCATCGGGTAGACCGCCACGTATTTTCCCAATCTTTTGCTCGCCGCTCAGCCATCCTCCTATACCTTGTGGAATCAGCACCGGCTCAAACTCCATCTCCAACCGACCGATCGTTTGGTACTTAGCGTGCAGGGCTTTTTTTCGTACCCCGTGGTTGCCCTTCCGCGAACACCTCGGCCACACACCCCAGCCGTGGCTGCGGCCACCTGTGTCACCTGCGTTGGTAGAGGCGCGAAACGGAGAGAAACGGACGGCGAGGACGCCGTCCCTCCCAGACGTAACCCCTCGGTCCGTGCCGTTCTCTTCAGCCGAACCATTCCGACTATATCGTTTCTGTAAAGATGCGTGCGGATCGAAATCGTGTAGCGTGCTAGGCCTTTGGAGGCGAACCAGGCTGCGGTCTTCTGGAGGACCTGGCGCCGCTCCACGATGGCCGTGAATGAGCGACCCCACAACCGTTGCTCTCAGGTTTCCGAATGAAGGTGGCCGCGCGGCCGGGGCACAGGGACCGCCGCGTGTTCGGGAGGACATCCGAGAGATCGGCGCGGCTTGGTCGTGACGAAGCAGCACACAGCGGGCGATTTCTTCGCCCTACGCGTTGGCGTGTTCCTCGAACGAATGGGCGGACTTACCTGCCGATACGCGGTCTGGCTCCAGAGCGGAAGTGGTGGTGGCGATTCTCTCAGACGGAGTCACCCGTCGTGGTCAGCATGCCTGCCGCGATGCGCTCAAGTCGGTCCATGGCCTCCATCGCGTCCTTCCTTCGTGTTGTGAGGCGTCTGGCGTACGTCCTGGCCGCGCGGCCGGCTGACCGCGCGTGGGGTCAGCGGGCCGTTTGTCGGATTCGGATGCGGCCGCGTACGTTGAAAAAGCAAAGGCTTCTGAGACGCCCCCGCGTCCACACGTTGCGAAATGGAATCGGCGCACGAGTTGGGGTAGGGGAGTGGGGTTTCCTTTCCCTCGCCGCGCGTCGGAAATACCGGTCAAACCGCGCAATCGGCTCTCTCACGGGGTCCGTTCTTTGACGCTATCGAGCATGGCTTGGCAGTCCGGACATGGATCGCGGTCGACCGCAACGGGGAAATTCTGCAGAAAATAGTCTTCGACATGAATCCACTCCCCTTTTTCTGTCTTGACGCGATGGCAAAAAAGGCAGGATCGCAGCAGTCGGCGAATCAACGATTTTTGCTTTTCGTAGGTATGCCCCACCGTTACGACTCCTCCTACGATTACACCTGCCGACAGAATACAGGCACGAAAGAAATTGAACGGCGAGGGTGGAACACGGAAAATCACATGGGGAAGATCGAGCACTTCGTTTACCCATACAAAAGAGAGAATCAGAATAAAGGAAAGAAACTGCCACATCGCGATACTGGAAAAAGCGTCCTTCTGCGGACTGCTGACAGGTGGTTTACTCTTTGCCGTCATGGGCTTTCCCGGTTTGCGTTTCCTCCTCCGCGTTCATTTCCGGTCGTCTTCGACGTCACCACGGGGAAAACCTTCTCCGCACGCCGGGGAAAGGCCCCGGGGGAATTTTTATGGGGGTGTATCGCCTGGGGACGATGGCGGTGGAGGATTGCCGGACGTCTGCTCGTAAACATACTCCGCCAACGTATTCACGGACCGGAAAATCCGTTGCCCCATTTCCATTGTTTTCACATTGACGCCAAAATGGCGTTGCAAAAGGACGACGATCTCCACCGCGTCAAGGGAATCCAGTGCCAACCCCTCGCCGAACAGAGGAGCGTCATCCTGAATATCCTCAGGGCGAATACCCTCCAAGGAGAGATGACTTATCAACAGTTCTTTGAGTTTTTGGCGAAGGCGTGCCAGACTCTCCTGCCGATGGGTGTCGTTGGATTCGCTCATTTCTGGCTTTATGTATCATGGACCAGCGTACGGATTCAAGGCTGAATTGTGTCGCGTGTTCCACCACCGGTCGCGTGGTAAAGCCCGCGTATTCCTCCCGCACCCAGACCAGTAGAAACGCGACGGCTTTTCACCCGGGGGCAGCCCGGCCTGTGCCGGGAGACAGAACGCCCGCAGAAGTAACACATTCCGCATCGCCCGTTGGAAGCGTTTCCGGCTAATTCGAAGTCACCGCGCCATGGCAGGCGATCGAACCGTGATGTTCCTATCGCACCGCGTCACCCCTTTGACGTACCGACTTGATCCCTCGGCGCGAATGTGGCAAGGATATCGGACAGATAAGCTATGGGGAAAATCCCCTGTTGGACATATCTTGGCGGATGATATCGGTCCGACGGCATACGCCATCGTCGGAGAAGAAAACGCGAGGCGGGAGAGCCGGAAGCACTGTGGAATAGGTCCACCGCATGAATGCACTGACCGGAAGTATCGTTTTTTCTCTTCTGGCCTGCGTCGGATCCGTTCTGGCCGCGGGAATCATCTTGGCGTTTCCGGAACATCTCGCGCGTCGTGTCGTCCCCCATGTAGTGAGTTATGCCATCGGCACGCTACTCGGCGCCGCGCTGCTGCATATGATCCCCCATGCTTTGGAGGAACTGGACACGGCCCGCGTTATGATGACCCTGCTAGGGGGATTAATCGGATTTTTTGTTTTTGAAACACTGGTGTTGTGGCGCCATTGTCATGAACACGAATGTCCGATTCATGGGGCGAGTGCCATTTTGATTCTGGTGGGTGATTTCTGCCACAATCTGGTGGATGGCCTGGTGATCGCCTCATCATTCTTGGCTTCTGTTCCCTTGGGTGTCACCGCGTCGCTGGCGGTCATCGCCCATGAAATTCCACAGGAAGCCGGCGATTTCGCCATTCTCCTTCAAGACGGATATTCCCCCCGCAAAGCTTTTTTCCTGAACGCGCTATCCGGTTGTGCCACTCTCATAGGCGCTCTGCTCGGCTACGCCGGAATGCATGCCTTCTCGGCTGCCATGCCTTACGCCTTGAGTTTGGCCGCGTCCAGCTTCCTTTATATTGCGCTGGCGGACCTTATCCCCGCGCGCCGTCGAAAAAATAGCCCCGCGGCACTGCTCAGCGAACTCGTGTTGATCAGTTTGGGCATCATGAGCGTTGCGTGGGCTCGGCATACATAAATCCGAGCCGACGGATTCCCACGCATGCGCGCGGACGTAGACTCTCTCCTTCCCCTTCGGAAAACCCCCAACGCCGGAAGCGGGGTGCCGCACCCATCGGTTCACAAACGGCCATGCCCCTACTCTATCCCACGGACAATCCAAAAGGAAGGAACGTCTCATCCGCCATAGGGTATACGGACACGGTCCCGCTTTCCTATAGCCCGGAGTTCACGTTTGCCGATGCGCCGGCCGCTCGCTTTCCGTATGCCTCCGCGACCCCCGCTTCAGCCGGAAACGCCTCCATATTGCGGCAAATACGGACCCGGATCTTCCCCCTCCGGCTTGGTGCGCGACTCATCGGATTGTTCCCACACGGATACGCACGTTTCGCCGTTCCTCGAGTCGCTCAATGCCGCCATCCCGAATCCAAAGAATGCGATCTGAGCAGTCCAGCATTTTGTGATCATGCGTTGCGGTGATTACGGTTGTCCCGTACTCATCGGCACAACGGCGAAGAATACGGATGATCTCCTCCCCTGTCTGCAGGTCGAGGTTGGCTGTGGGTTCGTCCGCGAGCATAATCGTTGGATTCATGGCAAGGCCACGGGCGATCGCCACCCGCTGCTGCTGACCGCCGGAGAGCTCGTTGGGTCGGTGATGCAAACGGTCGCCAAGATTCACGGCGCGGAGGACTTCTACCGCACGTCGTTCGGCGTCGGCTGTCGTCATGCCGGAAAAAAAAAGCGGTAACATGACATTACGCAAAGCGGTGAGGGAAGGGATGAGGTTGAACGACTGAAAAATATAGCCGATGTGGTGGTTGCGGAAATAAGCCAGTTGAAGATTTGTCTGGCGGGTGAGGTCGACTCCCCCGATTGTTACGGTACCGGAGGTAGGGCGGTCTAAAGCGCCGATCATGTTGAAGAGCGTACTTTTGCCCGAGCCGCTCGGGCCCATCACGGAGAGGTATTCCCCGCGGAACACCTCCAACGTGAGATCGCGAAGCGCAACTACGTCCTGGCCGCCCATCCGGTAGACTTTACTGACGTTGTGACATTCGATAATGACTTTACGTTCCCGTGCTATGTTCATGCGCGTGCCTTTGGGCGTTTCCGTCTTCTTGCGTCGCACGACGATGTGGCGCGTTTCTTGCCAATGTCCTTAAAAAGGAATGTGAATAACAGCCTTGGAGAGAAAATTCATTCCAACAGCAAACACGGTTATGAGCCCCATGCCGCAGCTGAATCCCGCGGCGAAAACAGGCGTATACTGGCGCCAGCTTTTCCCCAGTCGTTTCTGGAAGTAGAAACGTCCCAGGAGAGCTCCGATGAACTGCAAGGTGACCGCATGGGGAAGCGTTTGGTTGAGCCCACGAATAATTCCATAGCAGAGCATAGCGGGAGCGGCTAACGCGCTGAGAAGACCGAACAGGCTAAGGCCAGAGACGAGACCAACCAGAATGTACAGGGGCCGGAAGGCTTGTTCGAATGTACTGTACCGACCGAGTGTGGAGGTATAAATAATGCACCGGTTGGCCGCATTAAACTCCCACATACGTTCGGCAAACGGGTACTCGGGCCCCGGAATCGGCCCCAAGGACCAGATAAATTGGCAGAAGAAAATGGAAGCAACCATGACAATCGGAATCAGGATCAGTTCGGTTTTCCAGATGGAGGTGAATTTTGTTCCGGTCAGTTCGGTTTTGCGCCAGAAGACGGTCCCCTGGCCGTAATCGGCCAGAGGAAGCGGAAGAAACCAGACCTTTACGCCTCCTGTGTAACCGGAAAGGATGAAAGCCGCCTCGCGAACAAAGGGTATGGAAACAACCTGGCCGGCCATACCCTCCAAACGCGTGGTGACATAACTGATGATGGGGGTGTAGAGGTACGCAAAAAAGAATAGCACAGCCATGACGCCCCGGTGCCAATCCACAAGCCAGCCGCTCAGCAGGATATAGGAGAGGGACGTGACCACATACGTGAGGAGAATGTACCGCCCGGGGATATCACCGCGACCTTCCCGAACGCCTCCACCGCGTTGCGCCGAATCGCGGAACGGCTGCCGTTGACGCGCATGGCCTATTTGACGGCGGACGCCCTTCACCACGGCAATGAGACCCACAACGGCTAGGGACAGCGAGACGCCGATGCCGAAGCTAAAATAAAAATCAATGTTGTTTTTGAAAAGGGTTTGCAGCGTGTTGTCGCCGACTTGCCACGAAGGCAGAAGGCCGACGCGGTAAAGAATCGGGTTGGCCACCAGGGTTATCAAAAATCCCACAAAGCTGCCGAGCATGGCAAAAAAAGGTAGGACCATCCCTACGACCAATTGCCCCAGATCCAGGGTCAGCCCTGTCGCCACCGCCGGAAGCCAGGAGCCCGTTGTGGGGGTCCAGTCGACGAAAGGAATGGGGAAAATCACAATCGGACGTCCCAGAATAGCGGAGCTAAGAGCCGGAAGGCCCGTGTAAAGGGCACCAAACGTAAGACCGAGGGCGCCCCCGATGCTGAACACGCGCCAACGCCAGTTTCCGGCTCCGGAATCGCGACGCCGTGTCCCTTCTTCAATTTGTTGCTCAACCAGCGCCATTACACCTTGAGCGCCGATGGGGGCCATGGGAAACGGAAGTCGTTCAATGTCACTGGCTAGACGGAAAAAACCATAGCTGAGCACAGAGGAATTCAGGCGGCCCATGATACGCTGGAAGACGGCCAGCCCGATGGCGGGGAGCCAAGCGGCCATAAAGAAGTTTCGTTTTTCCAGCACCTCGGGGTCCGTGGGGGCATACCACTTGGGCAGGTGCGGCGTAACACCCATCCCGGTCGCAGCACGACTTTGGGCAAAAAACTGATCGTAGAGAAGTCCGCTGAACGGCTCGGCCATGACCGTGGCGGCCATGTAATACAGGACGAACACCTCGGCGCGTGGCAGATGGCGATGGGCCCGTCGCGCCACCTCCAGGAAAAGAATGACGGTGACCCATTGTGCCGCAGGCCCCACGCCGATTCCCGCCATCAATCCCATGTAGATAGCGCCGGGCATCATGAGGACCGCGATGAACAGCGCCGCCACCAGCGAGGTCCATGTGAACCCTTCCTGAAAGGTTGACGGGACCTCCATCTGGCTTCTAAACTCCTCTAATTCGCGATCCAGTTTTTCTTCCTTCATGCCGATTCCCCCTGACGCGAATCGGATTCCCCTGCTCCGTACTCGGACAGAATGACCGCGCGGCTTTCGACGGGAAGGGTTTCCCACCCCTGCAGCGTTTGTTCCCTATACTGCCGGGCCACCCGTTCGTCTAAGGTTCGCCAGATCAGAAACTGCCGACGCAGCTCATGAATGAACACCCGTGTTGCGCGCTGCCAGTCCCCATAGCTACCGCTCAATCGTCGGAGGAGCACCCGAATTTCATCAATGCCTTGCACATCGCTCGGTTGGCTGAGGATCACAGCGTTGTGCTCAAGGCCCAAATCAAACGGCGCCAGCGCGACGCGTGCATTGAACCCCAGCATTTCGTTCTCCTTTTGTCGGAATATATGGCAGTGCAGAGTCGCAAACGATCCGACGGAAGCGTCCGTGAATCCATCGAAGTACTCCTTCAGGTAACTGACAATACCACTCCAATCGTATTCCGAGACCGTGAAAGGGAAGCGAATGTCATAGACATCGCCGACGGGAGGCGGCAGACGCCAGGCGCGTTGGATGCCCGGATTGGCCGAGCGCGCCGCTTTGAGGGCCGGATAGAGTGTGGAGAGAAGAACAACCCCCATCACGATGAAAAGGGTCGCAATGGCGTTCATGGAGCTGAAATTCATGGCCGGTACGTGAAAATTTCCGATCCGACCAAGCCACGCGAAGAGTTTAGCGGCTGTCTGCCCCAGCAGATAACCGCCCATACCCCCCACGACCGCGTAAATGGACGCCTCGGCAAAAAAGAGCATCGCCACATGGGCGGGCGCCAGCCCGAGGGAGCTAAAGGTATAGATTTCTCGCTCGCGGTCCACGACGCTTCCCAACATCGTGGCAAAGATAATAAGGCCGCCTAGCACGACAGGAATGATCAAATCGCGAAATCCGCTGGCTTCAATCAGTTTCATGAAAAACAGCCGAAACACACCGTCCTTGCCTCCGACATAGGTCGGTTGCCCCGTTATGATGGCGACGTCCTCGCCGATGGCGTCGAGATCCTCCTCACGGTCGGGATAAATGGAAACGGCTCGGATTGTCGCTCCCAGCCTCCGGGCGCGGTGCGAGGGGATCACCACCACGCTGTCGGCGCTGTAGGGGACAAACGAGGCGGCCTCTCCTTCGGGTAGCGCGATCAGTTGGCCGATGGCTTCGCTGAAGGCCTCAACCTGCTCCGCGCCGCCGGCGGATGTCGTGTAATCCACCGGCAGGATACTGGAACCGTCCATATGCGTCTGCATGGCGAACGCGTCAGTCAGCGTGCCGGCAAAAATAAACGCCTCGCCACAGAACCGCACAGGCGTCTTCCCCACATCGGCGGATCCCAATCCGAGCGTCCGCACCACCGCCTCGGTGAGAAAAATGCCATCCGAGGTAAGCCGGTCGCGCTGCGCCTCGGAACCCAAACAGGCCCGCAACGTTGACTGCCGTTCCACATCCCGGAGATCGAGTCCGATGGCGGCGGACACCGGCACAATCCTCTCGAGATTCTCGGAGGCTAGAAGAAGGTCCAGGCTTTGCCTGTTTCGACTTGCCCTCCCGACATCGCCGGGTAACGGCCCGAGCCAGTATCGCGGAACAACCGTGGCACGTCCCCGCAGATACGCCTGCAACGTTCCGAACACATCCGGCGAAAGGCGATTCCAAAAGGCATGGCGCACCAGAATGTGGGCGCATGGTTCGCTCAGGGGACCGAGATAGGTGCGTCGATTTCCCCAAACGCTGCTAAACGAGGCGAACGTGAGAATGGTGAAGGTGAGAAGAACCACAGTGACCGCCGTCAAAAGCGTCCGCAGAGGACGCCGCCGCATTGTGGAAATGCCCATATTGATGGCGGCCGACATGGTGCTGAGCCGGGAAACGTCCACGGTGTGGGCCGACACGCTTAGGCCCTGAAGCCGACGCATCTCTGTGCGCAGCTTGCGCGCCATGATGAAAATGACCAGCGCACTCAGCAGAATGACGGAAAAGGCCAGAAAAATAATGATCGGCGTCGCCGCAAGCTTGAAGGCGGGGTTGACCAGGTAAAGAATGCCGAAGGTGGTCACGAAAAAAACAGCAAACCAACCAACGCGCCGGAAAATGTGAGGCGTCCCCACCAAAAGGCGTTCCAGTGCAAACGCGAACGGAATGGTGAGAAGAAGGAGAAACACCACGGCTGTGACTAAATCATTCATCACGGCCACAAGCGGCCTATACGTACGACGGCTGAAAGCCGCCGAAGCCTCCAGAGTGCCGTGATACTGTTCCACGGACTCATCCGCCAAAGCCGCAGCGTCGGCCTTCAAATCCCCGGCGCGTCCATGGAGCCGTTCCAGTGACTCCTCGGCAATATGGTTTTCGCGCAGGAGGGCAAGCCGATACGAATTCAAGGCATGCACATCATGGGCGGTTTGTTGCGACACGAACGGATGGAAAAAGGGATCGTCCAAGGCTATGCCTGTCCCTTGGTATCGCTCCCGGGTGGCTTCACTGTTCAGTAGCACCATTCCTGTGGCGTTGAACAGTTTGACCCCTGTTGCATCGCTTGGGGCAAAGAGGCAAACCAGGTTTTCGTTCTCACAGAGCAGATACCGATCATCTCGGAAAACGGCCGCCGAAAAGCCGTGCATGGGAATGGTCGGAACAAGCCGTTCAAACCCGTATCCCACAGCAGTCAGGCTATTCACACGGGCCATGCTGGTGACATAACTCCGCTGCCAACTCGTCGCAAGCGACGCGCGGACAGTGGCCACCGTCACCCGTCCACGCTCCTCCGCAGAGGCCTCTGTTTGCTCCTTTGCGGGATCCGACGGGTCAAAGAGCACGGCAAACGGAGTCCAGTTCAGCGTTCGGGAAACGGGCGGTATTTCGAACAGCCCAGTGGAACGTGTGCGCGTGATTATTTCCGGGACAAATCCTGGGGGTATTGCCTTCACGTCCAGTTTCTGCCATAGATCGCCACCCGCCAACGCGGGAATGCAAGCCACCAGCGCGTTCGGAACGGCCGATGTTCGAAGGGCGTCGCCTGTATCGATGCGCCGAACCTGCTGCCCGGTGCTCTTTTCGCGCGCCCAATCATTCTCCTCAAAAAGACTTCTCACTCGCGCGGGATAGTCCCGGCTCAACCCCGGGTGATCCGCTAGGTGGCGCAGAAAGAATGCCGCCTCTCTCCCCTGAGCGAACATGCGATCGGCGTGGAGATGGGCCCGATCGTCTTGGGGAAGTCCTTCGCGAGGGAGTCGATCCAGCATCGTCATGAGGCTCAGATTAAACGTCCCGAACATGCGGGCCACGTAGGTGCTATCCGCAAATCGTGCAGGGGCGAAGAGACGGGACCCGTAAAGTTCCGACACGGATCGTTCGTCGAACAGGAAAAGCGAATCCCGCAGGGAATGCCACGTTTGGCGAATGGCTTTGTAAAGGCCGGAATAAATTCCCTCCGTGTCTTCGTCAAGCAGTGGAGCCGTATCATCGCCGTGAACAAAACACCACCGTGGGGTTTCATCTCCGAGGTTAAGGCCGAGGTGCAAGACCACCTGAGTGCGGTCTCCCCCAAGGGCCTTACGGAGAGCCAGACCTTGTTCCACCTCCATCCGCAGACGGCCGAGTTCTTCTAAGCGCAGGCGGCAGTCCTGCCGGGCCGTTTCCCGAGCCAGGCGAAAATATTCGAGGAGTTGTGCGGAAAACTTTTCCCGTTTGAGCCGGAGACGCTCAGAATTCGCATCGAAAACGTGTTTCGCCGTCAACCGCTCTCGTTCCGCGGAATCAAGCGGTGTCCGCTGGTCCAGCACCCGTTGGATACAGCTCCAGGCCAGATCGTCAAGCTCCAGATCGTCAATAAGCCCCAGGCGGCCCGAGGGGGGGCGCAGACGCATGCGTTCTTCGCGCAGGCGTTCCCCTTCGGCAGGACTCGATGCACCGTTCCGTTCCCACGCACGAAGCGCCTCCTCTATTTTCCGAAGGCGGTTTCGTAGCGCAATCAGCCGGCCCATGATCTCGCCGCTTTTGCGATGAATCCCCGCCCGCACCATCCGCAATGCGGCCTCATAGGATTCCAACCTCTGCGTCGCGGGCGCAAACAATTCGGCCTGTTCTAACACGGTCTGGACACGACGGATGTGTTGCGTTTCAGCATCGATATTGTGCAGCCGATCCTCCAGGGTCAAGGGAGCCACCTTTTTGATACCAATCTGGCGGTACAACGCGCCATAAAATACGCGCGCTCCCAGATGGCTTTGCGTCTGAGCGTCAAAGAAAGCCAGGACGACGTCTCGTTTAGGAGGATCCCGCGCCAATTGCTCGGCCACATGCAACAAAAGGGCGATATTGGCCGCTCCTCTCGCGCCCGGCGCCCTCTCGGGAACCTCGGAGTAGCTATCGAGGGAGACCGCCACGACAATGGCCTCGCCCACGGATCGTGTGGACCGGAAAAGGGGGGCTGTTCCCCGGATGACGCCTATTACATTACGCCCGCGTAACTCTTCCCATACGACCGACGATCGCAGCCGTACCGATTGTGAACACCGGCGCAGATCAAGCGCCTTGGCAGTCTCCGCAGGAACAAAAAAACGTGGGAGGTTTGCGGGAATCGGCACATGCAAAAATGGCCGGGAATACCGCTGCGGCTCTTCCAGAAACAACACCGCTCGAGCGCCCAAAGCAAAGGCACACAGCCAGTTCTGCTCGCAATCGAACTCCAGGACAACGATCATGTTGGTCGGTAAGGTGCTTCCGTATTCGTGCAATTCTCCCCGTCCGGCATATACGGTTTGTCCCGTTAACCCTTCCGCCGGTGTGATAGAGGCTTGCAGAAGATTGGGGCGCACAGCGACCAGCGGATACCGCTTGCCTTCTACCTCGATGTCACATTCCCGCGTACGCGGTTGAATCACGGGAAACTCCTGAACATAGACCTCGGAAATACCGATCTCGCGCAGACGCCTTTCCACATAGTGGCTTGCCTTTCGGCTTCCGTCTTCCCTTCCGGCTAAGCGGTTGGGCGTCTCCGTCAAAGCTTCCCAATCGCGCATCAGCGCTTCGGTCTGGGCAAGCCCCGTATCGATCCGGGCCCATGCCAGTACACCGAGAGCTACCCACACGATCGGCCACGCACGCCCCGCCAGAGGGCGTGCCGGGGAGAAGGCCTCCGAGAGGAAAACATCAGACGGTAAAGTTTTCATTCAACCGATCCGGTTTCCACAACCACTTCGGATCGCTTGGCCAGTCGCTCGATTTTTCCATCCCGAATCCACAGAATGCGATCGGCCATCGCAATCAGACGGTGATCATGTGTCGCGCAAATCACCGTAACCCCGCGATCCGTGTTGAGACGCTTCAAAATGTGATGAATCTCGTCTCCGGTTTTGACATCGAGGTTCCCGGTAGGTTCGTCACAGAGGAGCAGCGCTGGCTGATTGGCCATGGCCCGCGCAATAGCCGTCCGTTGCTGTTGGCCACCCGACATTTCAATCGGCCGGTGAAACCAGCGGTCTTTGAGGCCGACTAACTCCAGAAGGCTCATTCCGCGGTCGCGCGCCTCATCGGCGGGAACGCCGGCGAAGGCCATGGGCACGGTTACGTTTTCCAAAGCCGTCATGTACGGTACAAGGTTGTACGTTTGGAAAATATAGCCGATTTTTTGACACCGCAGGAAAGCGAGTTCCACCGCGTTGAGTTGAGCAACGTCCACTTCATCGATGAATACACGACCGGAAGTCGGCGCATCCAATCCCCCCACCATATTGAACAATGTGCTCTTGCCCGACCCGCTGGGGCCCATGACGCACAGAAACTCCCCCCGGTAGATTTCAACATCCACACCGGCCAACGCATGAACGGTTTGACTTCCCATCCGGTAGACCTTGCGGAGGTGGCGCGTCCGGATAATGACGGCACGCTCTCCATCCGCTTTCCGCGTCAGTGGATCCATCGGGTCCATTATTGCCACTCGCTTCCCGTTCGATTCGTCCTGCCCACCGGGGGCGGTGTCTCCCTGGAGTCTATTCAATGCGCATGGCCTCCATGGGAGCCAGGCGGGCCGCTATCCAGGCCGGATAAATGGCCGCGACAATCGAAAGTCCGACTCCCACGGCCATGGAAAACAGCACGACCGTGCCAAGTTGGACATAGGGAAAATGGCGCACCGTCATCAGTCCGAAACTCCAACTTGCGCGCAGAATCCCCAGCATGAGGCCGAGCAAAGCGCCCATCAACCCGCCGACCAAACCTTGCAAGCCGGACTCGAGGATAAAGTTGGACATGATAAAGCCATCGGTTGCTCCGAAACATTTCATCGTCGCGATTTCTTTGAACCGTTCCGTCACACTCATCAGCATGGCATTGGTAATACCCACGGCGCACACAATCAGGCTAACAAAAATCAGCCAGAGAATCCGTGATGAAAAGCCCCACAATCCCTTCTGTTCCAAGGTTCCCAGCAGATGCGCCTCCATGGCAGCCAGTTTCCGCATCGACACCTGCTCCGTCGCGATGGCCTGTAGGTCCTCTGCGGTCATTCCCAGGGGCACGCCCCTTTCGTCCAAAAGGCTCATCAACCACCGCGCTTCGCGGGGGTGACGCAGGCGCGGGAACAGAACCTCCGACGTCACCTTGTTCAAGTCCTTTATGCCGTAGCGAAAAGCCATCCGCTGTTTGACGCCTGGGTGTCGGAGGGCCGTCTCCACACGTCGGCTCCGGCGATAGATTTCCGCTTGTTTACGGGCCAAGCGAAAGTCCGCGGAGGGAAACGAGAAACGTGCTTCGGTCACGCGTATCCGGTCCGTCTCGTCGGCCTCGCTCAGCCATTCGGCAACCGCGCGCCCCCCGAAAACCGGCTTTACCGCTTCAATGGCGCGCGTATGGCCGGCCCGGATACGTTCGCGCAATTCGTGGGAAGCCGCCCAGTCGTTCAGAAAAGTCCGAAAATCGTCCAACGTCCCCGGAATCGGTAAACCAAAACCAACAACGCTGCGGCGGAACTCTTCCCAAGCGTCCACGTCTTGAAGATGACGGAAAATGTCCCGGCCGCGGATTCGTCCCACCAGGCGCCGTCTCTGTCCCTCCGTCATTTCACGGAACCATGCCAAATAGGTTTCTTCGCGGGCAAGGAGGGATTGGAGCGCGTGCAAGGAGGCGGTATCCGCCTTGCTCCACACCGCTATTTCCTCCCAGCGAGGATCCGACGGACGGCTGTCTCGGAGAATCCGCGACAAGTCGTCCTCGCTGAGCGGCACGGTTAGATGGCGCATCCAGAAAAGAAACGTGCGCCGCGGTTTGGTGTATTCGGCCAGCGCCGCGCCTACCTCGCGACGGATCAGGCTGTCCCCCAGGATCGTCACAAGAAAAGCCACGGCAAGGGCAATGATCGTCATGGTGACCGACGAGCGGAACAGACGGAACTGAATACCATCCAGAACGAGTTCCAGACACCGTTTGAACGGAAGACGAACCTGATCGCGAATGTCAAACGTTTCGCTCATGTGCCGATGGTGCGGGAGACCCGACGATCACGATGATCCCCCGCTGCGTTAGAGACCCCAGAAAACCTAGCACCGACACCTGGGCTTCCCGGAAGGTCAACCGGTTTTGAGCCGCAAACGTCTCGATAATGTCTTCCACACGACGTCGCCCATCGCAGAGATTGAGGACCGTCATTCCCAGCGCATCGAGTCGCACCCGGCGTACGTCAGAAAATGGCAGCAGCCAACGAAGAATGTTCAGCAGGTAACGAGGACGGCGGATCGGAATTTCTATCTGCGCCCCACCGTCGTCTTCCCGAACAATACGCGCCGCTTGATTGACATGCGGCACACTGTCGAGGATAACCCCAGGCACCACCCGATTACGCGGAGCGCCTGTGGCCCCCCGTCCGCGGCGATTCGCTGGCTTCGTTGCGGCAACACTCAATTTTGTACCCCTCCGGGGCAACCATCTCTGCTTCTCTCTCAAGCGTGATGTGATAGAGGCGATTCTCGATCGGGCAAATCCAAGCCCGGTCGTGTCTTCCGATTCGTCGCCTCCGCAGGCGATCCCGAAGCCGACCGGGATGTGCGCTGAAAACATCCACCGCTTCATGTCTGTTGTGCGTCCCGCGTTCTTCCCGAAGAATCCGAGTGCGGGGAGCCAACTGGCCCCGGATCCATTCGCCCAGCGGAAGGCGCAACCAGTATCCGGGAAGCGCAATCCGGCGGACAGTTAAGGAGGGAAGGCGTGCCCCCGAGGCTGTGTCCGCAAACGTCCACACGGTCTGGCCGCAAATGGCCTCGAAGGCTACCAAGTCAAATGGCCGCGATACATACACCTTCAATCCCATCGCCTGATGCAGACGCTCTGCCGCCGTCGTATCGGACGGTTGAAGGGAATCCAAAATGTGTCGTTCTACCCGGAGATCCCGATCTCCGGGCCACACAAGCGCCATTTCCACCCACAGGTGTCTTTCCGCAAAATATCGTCCAGCATGAACGCGTGTTCCGGCGTGACCGATAGGTTCCCACACACCCTTCCATCCGTCCACCGGTGCCTCCAGGGCATACACCTCCTTCCGCCCGTCCTTTCGGCGAGCATCCTCAACAAGTTTCCGCACATTCGGCTCGTTTTGTAGCCAACGCCATCCTAACGTGAGGCGTTCGTAGCGACGGTCTGCGAGGGCGATTTCCGGATCCTGTCCTATGGGGGAGGCACGGATCAATTCCCATGTTTCCGGGTGGTCCACTTCGAGTCCTCGCCATGCCAAATGCTGGAAACCTGTCTCCACCGTCGGTCTCCTGGCATTACCACGGATGCCAACTCGGCCCTGCCACTCCCGTGATAGAATAGTACATCCAACTGGACAGCATGACGAAAAAAGCGCCCGTCAAATCGCCCACAATGACCCCGATCATCAACGGTTTGAATCGGGTGTATCGCGCGCCGCCGCCTAATCGTGTCAGGCTTGCCTTGAGAAGCCAGCCGAGCAAAAACGAGAACCCGAATCGACCAATGGCCGAGCTGCCAAAAACTAAGATGGCGACCGGATGCAGAGGCCACCACGGTAGCCTCAACCGGAGGAAGCTGGTAACGAAAAGAAGCCCGAACCCGACGCCGGCCGCAACGAAAAAGGATTTGGCAGGCCGGGCATTCCGCAAACGATCCACCATGCCGTATCGTCTCACCGTGTCCCATTCAGCACTCCGACGCAGCTCGGTGACCACACGCTCCGCGGTGTTATAAATCGAGGTGCTGTCCCACCCCCGGGTCAAATTTGCCGCGTGATTGTAGTCAGCCCACACCGCGATGGGGATGGCCACCGCCATCCCCACGAGCAAAACCGCTGCCAGGGTTAGGCCGGTGCGCCCCACCGGAACACGCGCGTCTGCGGCTATTTTCAGTCCGTTGACGGCGTACGGCATGAGACATTCGAAAGAGTCAATGCTCAACGTATGCATGGCAAGCCCCAGCAGGATGACGTTTTGAGGACCTAGGACGGTCAAGCCGAATAACCCGGCTAAAACGCCAGGGACCTGCCAAGACGGTGCGAAAAAAAACGTTCCGCACTCTACATTGAGCCGGGCACAGATCAGGAAGAGCAAAAATGTCAACGCCACAGTCAGAACGGCCACCAACGGATCCATCCCTACCCGTGTTAGCAGGATCATGCTGCCCGCGCTCGTCACGAGAAAAGCCCGCCATGCCCATACCGCCGTCGGATCGCTCTCTGGATGGCGACGAAACGTCACGGCTTCCCGGAGAGCGATCCCATAATACCGCCGGCCCATATAGAGCAGCAGAATCCCCATGGCAAGAAAGCTGCCGAAGCTTTCCCAGAGGATGACGCCGCCGGTCATTATGCTGCCGGAAGTCTCCACTCCGAGGCGAACAAGCCAATACAACACGATGACATGAAGCAGGTTAGAAATACCCAAGCTAAAACCAATTTCCGATGCGAGAAAAAACGTAAATCCCACGCAGGCCGGAAAAATGGTTGGCGCCATGAGATAGGCGGCTCCGGGGATTTTTGCGAATTCTGGAAACCGGGTCTGCAACGGTGAAAAATCAAGTTGGAGTGGAATGGAAATACTGTGCGGGAACCACAGATGGACCCCATTGACCAAGTGAATGAAAAGAAGAACGCCGGCGCCCAGCCAGAACCGCCGATTGCGGATGATGATGTTCCTTCCGGCGTCGTCTTCCTCAAGAAGTGTTCGAGTCATTTCCGCCAACGGATACCGAATGCGTTCCCGTTCTGCCCATTGGCGGTGCACCAACACGCTCAAGCTGATCACGCCAAGGAAAATAAGGGCAATCAATGTCGTCCAAATCGTGAGCGGCTTTCTCCAGGCCCACCACGGCACCTGGGTGATGGCAATGGGACGACCCGGCTCGCCCATCGGTGTGACATAGTCTTCAACCACTCTCTCGTCGTATTGCCCATCATTGACTAAAAGGAAGGGTGGGGTTTCCTGTAAAACGCCGGCATGTTGCCATCCGGGATACTTCTGATTCTGCACGATGGGATAGATCAGAATCCGCGGAAAATGGCGCATAAGCCCTGCATCGGCAATTCCACAGCCGATCAGCGTGCACGCAAGAATCACGGCGATCTCTCTCGGCCGCAGCCGCCATTGCGCGCGCAGATACCCCATCACTGGATTGGCACACAAGGCAAACAAGATGACCGCCCCGAACACACTAACGGGCAGGTGCCCTCGAATAAGACCGTGAACCCCGGGTACGTATTTGTTTACATACTGAGCCCACCCCGCCATCGTGATGGCACCCAGCACACCCAACAGAATCGCGCGACGACTCATATCCATATCCTGAATGGCGAAAATCGTTCGCATGGTAGACGATTGCACCATGTGTCACAATCCCAAAAACCATCTGTGTTGATTTCGGGCCTTGTCACGATTCGTGTGAACATTCGGTTGAAAGGAGTGGGATGGCGTTCGGTTTTTCCGGGATTGCGATCTATTTTCTTGGCAGACAACGGATAAGACAAACCGCTCTACGACCAGGGACCTAGGTTCCCACCGCATGGCTGCTCTGCCTGTGCGGACACGTCGACAGACCTGTCCGTGCATGGCACACAGACATGGGCGTGGCATCGGTGGGAGAAGTTCTCCCGGGAGGGTGGGGCGACCGCAAGGTTCGTGGCAACGGGTCTAACGGGGGTCCTTGACGCAACGTTCCCGCGGATCTTGGAATTGTTCCTGGCGTAAGGCTTCTGGGTAAACCCGCATGCGCAGAACGCCTGCAGGGTTTTTTCCTGCCCACGGGGATCAGGCTGAGCAAAGGGCGGAAAGGTCTCCGGTATCCTGCGCAGGAGGCAGGATCTTTCCCCCTTCCGCGCTGTTTTCGCTATACCCGACGCGCATGCCTTCATTTTTTGTCCGACTCATGCTCGAGCACTCCTTCGCGCCGGCCCTTTCCCTGCGGCTAAAGCCGATTCCTGATTCATCGCCCCGATTTGGATCCACCTGCGGCGGCCGTCGAGGCACCCCGGCGGCCGGAGTTTCGGCTGATCTGCGCTGCTTAGCCATGCATCGATTCGGCCGGAACCGCCGGAGCCGTTGCGTTTGCCGCTCCCCTCCGACTGCTGTAATCCAGAATCCCACCTTACGCCAGGACTCTTCGCGTTGCTCAAAACCCCTTACTCATCTCCATGCGGCCGATGTCGCCGCGGACACGGGTCTGACCGCAAAGTCATTGTGCAAGGAGGCCCCCGTGTGTTCCGTTCCGAATATAGAATGCCGTTCGTTTTCCTCGCATGCGGACAGCAAGGGGCGAGAGGAAGCGTGTGTCACGGCTATGTCACGCCGGCCAGAAACATGTGCGGAGTTGACAAAAGGCCGTTTTTTATCGGTTGTTAGCGTTGCGACACAAAGCGTCTCAGCACCGCAGCAAAACGGGGTAGTGCCCGGCAAATCGTGTCGTCTGACACGCAGTAGGCAATTCGAAAATACCCGGGGGCCCCAAATCCTGTCCCCGGCACGGTGAGGATCCGTTCCTTCTGGAGAGCACGCACAAAAGATATGTCGTCCGGGCAAGGGCTACGCGGAAATAGGTAAAACGCACCGGACGGATTCACAAACTCGTATCCCGCCTCGGCAAGACCCGCACAAAGCATTGCCCGTCGTCGCGCATAGATGTTGACGTCAATCGTGACGTCATCGAGTCGTGCTATAACCCGTTGCATAAGCGCCGGTGCGTTGACGAATCCCAGGGTTCGATTAGCCCATGCGAGTCCGGCGAGGAGCTCGTCGTGTGCCGACGCGTCGGGGTGCACGGCAATATACCCCACCCGTTCTCCCGGAATGGACAACGATTTGGAAAAGGACGAGGCCACGAGTGATTCCGTGTACAACGCCAGAACAGGTGGAACCTCAATGCCGTCATACACGAGCCGCCGATAGGGCTCGTCGGCGATGAGATAAATCGGACGTCCCCACCGGGTTCCGGCGTCGCGCAACACCGTCACGCAGTCAACGAGAGATGTCCGCGAATACACCACGCCGGTCGGGTTGTTGGGGGAATTGATCAGGAGCGCTTTGGTGCGGGGCGAAAGCGCTGCCCCTATGGCGTCCACATCCAGCGAGAAATCTGGCCGCGTCGTCACGGGACGGAAAAGCCCTCCCGCTTGTGTGATGTACGGCTCATATTCCACAAAATAAGGGATGGGAACGATCACTTCATCGCCCGGGTCCAACAGTGTGCGAAAAATGACGTTCAGTGCACCCGCCGCGCCGCAGGTCATAATGATATCCTCCTCGCATACCGGCGTTTTGTGCTCCTGGCTTACGAATCGCGCCACCGCACGACGCGCTTCTGCAAGCCCCGCGTTGGGCATGTACCCATGGTCACCGGGATGCACGGAATCGACCGTTTCGCGGAGCACCGCGTACAACGCCGCGGGAGGAGGAACATCGGGATTGCCCAGGCTGAAATCGTATACTTGGTCCGCTCCGTGGAGGGCCTTCAAACGGGCTCCCTCCTCAAACATCGCTCTAATCCACGACGAGGACGCCAGAGCTGTCCGGACATGCCCAGCGATGGTCATGGCTTAACCGCACGAATGGTCACAGGCTGGCGTCGGCGACATTTGGGGCAATTCCAGACAAATTCGTATGGGCGAATAGAGGTGGGTGTGTCAATGGTAAGATCGAAGCTCTCCAGGCCGCATTCCGAACAACGCACACGGTATACGGTTTTGAGTTCGTCCGCTTTAAGGATTCCGCCTCCTTGGCACTCCAGCAACACGGCACCCGCCCGAATAATGGGTTGCGTTCCCCGCGGGACACTGCGGCATCCGAGTAATCCGCCTACCAGTATACCGATCCACATCACCATCCCAACGCAGACTCCACTCCACCATCGCTTCATCGTGGACTCCTTTCCGTGCCGTTCTTCCCGAACGGCCGTTAAACATAATACGATAACCAGGTGAAAATGCGACTCATTTTTCGCAGACGCCTTGGGGAGGCGATAGATTGTATTTCCATAAAGAATCCCCGGTTAGGGGAAGCGTGCAGACAGAAAAAGGCGTGGCGCGTTTACTGTCCCACCTAGGGTGCCGAACGGTTCGCGACCGAGCATTCCGTGTCGGTGCGGCAAAAATCCCTCTGGAGACGATGGAACCGGGACAGCGATCAGCCCTCAGGGGAAAAAGCGTCCGACGGAGCCCCGCGTAGCCCTTCCAGCACCAAAACAACTGCGAGCGAACCGCCCAACGACAGCACCAGCGCGGCGATGATATAGATCAGTCGTTTGGGTTCCGTTTTCGTGATTTCAACAACCGCCTCCGGCACCGAACTCAATGGGCGTAACAAGTCTTCCGCCAGTGTGATGATTTCCTGGCTTGCATTCGTGGGCGAAACGTCTGTGTGTTCCGTATCCACGCACAGACGGAGGTGTTGAATGAGTTTCCGTGTCATGGCCAGTTGGGCTTCCTGGATCGTCAAATCGAATCGTTTGATTTCGCGCCACTCCCACAAATTTGGAGAGACAGGCGTTGACGCATGTGCGGAGCGCCGAAACTCTAGTGTATGGAGTGCCTGGCGGTTTGCCTCCACAGCCAGCGCCAACTGATCCGCTGATTCCGCCAGCCGTTGGATTTTGCGCGCCAGGGTTTGTTCACGCTCGATCCGGCGGTATGCCGCGTCCCATACTTTCAACGCCGTACGGATTTGTTCTTCGTCCTGGCCTTTCCGTTCGATCTCAATGATGCCCTTTCCGGACACCGGTCGCACCTGCCAGGACTCTCGTTTCCCTGCCAGCTTCGGATGAGCCGCCACCACACGGTCCAAAGCTCTGTGCACCCGATAAAGCTGCTCGGCGAATGAGGTGGTAGACGCAGATATTCGTGCTGTTCCCACGTAAACCGGGGGTCGCGTGTGGACAAACATCGCCACGCTCGCCATAACGATCGTAGTGATCCCAATAATCCATCCCGCATGACGTCGCATAACGCCATAAAGATCAGCAAGCGAGAGTTCCTCCATGTCCCCATCCTTCGGAAGCGGCGGCGGGACGAGTCCCGTGCCTGCCCGCACACACGGATCCCTTTTCCCCGTTTCGGTTGGAGCCTCCATTCCCCGCTATCCTGTCAAAACCCACTACATTCTGCAATAACCGAAAACCGCCGCAAAGGTGGTGGCGGGTTCCAAAACTTTCTCTACCGGCCGCACAAAAACACCATTGCCGTCGCGCTCGGTGCAGCGATATGCTGCCGCCGATGATCATCGTTTTTTCATGCGGGCGGAAATGGACGAAACGACGACTGCTGGACCGTCTGTTTCTGTTCGGATGGATGGCGCTGGTGGTCATCGGACAATGTTTTTTTCCGCGCGAATCCACGCTGCTTCAGGCCGTTGCCGTCGGCTGGCTTTGGACAGCGGCATGGCTCGTGTCGCGCACCTACTGTCTTCCCCTGCTGCTGCTGTCCACCGCCGCGTTTATGGTGGACAGCGAGCGGCCATGGGCCTGGGCGCAGCCGGTCATGGTGGCCATGCTCCTCGCGCGGGTTCTCCTTACGGACCGCCGTCCGCGGCATTGGTTCGGCATTGCTGCTGCCGGGTGTATGGTTGTGCTGCTATCCTGGCCCCGGGAGGCTTCGGCGCTGCTAGCGGACGTCCTGCGACAACCCGTTCGTGACATCGCGCGCCAATGGATGCGACCGGCCGCCGTCTGGGCCATTTTTCCGTTTCGGCAAATGGCGGATCGCGCTCTTGTCACCATGCTCCTGACCGGCGTGCTGTTGGATCGCCGCTACCTGTCCACGCCAAGACTCCTAGCGGTTATCCCGTGGATGGCGTGGCTACCTTTGCTCGCCGCCTTTGGTGCCGATCTTTTACCCTGGCAGGCTCCTCATCGTTTTCTCGGCACGACCAATTTTCCGGGCTACGGATTCAGTTATGGACCCGGGATCAATGTGAGCTATTTGACTCTTCCCTTGGCCGTAGGGCTTCCTTATGTCGTCCTGGGCGTTGGCGGACGGCATCGGTGGGTACGCCGAAGCACTCTCTTTCTGTTTCTCCCTCTGGTGCGCATCCAGCAACGCGCGTTCGGCCTGGCCCTTTTTCTTTTGGCCATAACCGGACTTTTTGGAACCCTGGTGCGCTATACGCAGCGCCGGAAACAGCACGCCGCTCGCCGAAACATTCGGCGCTTAACGCCGCGGACATGTCGAAAAGCGGCGGCTATTGCCTTGGCCAGTTTGACCCTGTCTGTCAGTTGGTTTTACAAGCAGGGCATCGGTGAGCCGTATTCGGCTATCCGGCAAATCTTGCGCCATTATGTGCAATGTTTGAATGTCCGCGCGATACGCAGTAGGTCCGTATCATCCGTGTCATCAGAAAGGCCACCGGCCATTCCCTCGCCCGACACGCCGGCACGGTCTTCAGCTCCTGAGGGCACTTCCACACATACCGTTTCCTTCCCACAGACACCGGCATCGGATGGCGCCGTATCCGAAGCGTGTGGCCATCCTGTTCTGTTCCCGCTTCGGCAGTGGCTGACACGATGGGATCCGGTGCGGGGCCACATGTGGCATCTTGTCCTCCGCGTGGCGATCCGAACGTACTGGCTTCACGGTGCGGGCGCCGGAACATGGGCGCGCTTTCACCGGGCACAACCCCGGCCATATCGCCTGTATTACGCGCATACGCACAACACCTATGTGGACATGATCTACGAGTATGGACTTCTTCCCTGCTTCGTTTTTTTTAGTCTAGCCGGACTGGCGCTTCTCCGCTTTGTGAAGGCGCGGCCCGGCGTCATGGGACTGTGGGTGTTCTATGCCGTGGCCGTGGCCGCCATGGGACTCGGACAGCACCTCCTCTATGCCTTCACGAATCTGTGTCTCCTCACGCCGCTTGCCCTTGTTCTCGCACGGAGTATGCTCCTCCCTTGGAACCGGGACGCAACAGGGAGCGTCTCAGAATGAGACACGCGCGAATCGCCGCATCCGGAAGCCGAAGCCGCGTCGGACATATGCCGCAGACGTCGCCTGTGGCCCACGCGTGCACCCCTCCGAAACAATGTAGGGCCATCCTGCTGTATGGCACCGCGCCGTTGCCATGTCGCGCGCTCCTGACACGGGACGGCCATTTCGACCCCGTCACGGGCCGATGGGGCATGGACGGCGAATCCGGTGCTGAGAATGGGCATCCGTACGTAACCTTTGCGACACAAAGGAGCCACACCGTGGCAGGGAAGGGTGTCAACCAGAGAGGGCCGACCGGCGGATAGGAGCTGCACACGTCCAGAGCCGATTCAGGTTTTCGCTAATCGCGTTCAGGAACTCCTCGCTCGAACAGACCCGGACAGCCGACGGCGTGGCCAGGCGCGCAAGATCGCCTGTCATGATCCCACTTTCAATGGTTTCAATGGCCGCCCGTTCGAGTGTATCCGCAAAGGCCACCACATCCTCCGTTGCATCCAGTTGACCGCGCCGTCGCAGCGCGCCTGTCCATGCGAAAATAAGAGCCATCGGATTCGTTGAGGTAGGCTCGCCACGTCGGTACGTGGCATAATGTTTTTGAACCGTCCCATGCGCGGCCTCGAACTCCATGACACCGGTGGGCGAGACGAGAACCGATGTCATCATCGCAAGGGAACCAAAAGCCGCCGCGACCATGTCCGACATGACATCGCCGTCATAGTTTTTGCACGCCCATAGTATGCCGCCTTCGGATCGCATGATGCGGGCTACGGTGTCGTCAATGAGAGTATAGACAAAATGCAGCCCGGCCGCGGCCAATTTCGCCCGGTATTCAGTACGGTAGATGTCCTCGAAAATGGCCCGGAACCGCGCGTCGTACGTCTTGGAGATGGTGTCTTTGGCACCGAACCATATGTCCACCCGACGATCCAACGCGTACTCGAAGCAGGATCGGGCGAAGCTTACGATGGACGCATCCAGATTATGCATGGCCTGGAGGATGCCGGGGCCGTCGAAGGTATGAATCGTTTGGCGCATAACCTCCTGCCCCTGCGCGTTGATGAAAACTACATCGGCTCGCCCGGGTCCCTCAGCGCGATATTCGAAGTTCGCATAGACATCGCCGTATGCGTGGCGGCCGACAATGATCGGCTTGCGCCATGTCGCCACAACAGGGCGGATATTGGCCGTAAGGATCGGACAGCGGAACACGGTTCCGTCCAGCATGGCTCGGATCGTGGCATTCGGGCTTTTCCATTCCCGCTTCAGGCCATACTCCTGGACCCTCTGCGCGTTGGGCGTGATAGTGGCGCATTTGACCGCGACGCCATGGCGCAGCGTGGCGCGAGCCGCTTCAACCGTTACGGCATCATCGGTGCGATCACGATTTTCCAAGCCAAGATCGTAATATTCCCGTTGCACATCCACGTGCGGGAAAATAAGCTTTTCTTTTATCCATTTCCACAACACACGCGTCATTTCATCGCCATCCATCTCGACCACAGGTCGGCGCGTTACGATGCGTGGCCTCATCCACGACCTCCTGTCAGGCCGGCACATCAGCCGCACGGGCACATACGAACGAAGGGTGATCTCCGTCCGACCGGCAGAGGCGTCCCTCGGAGCTACTCTGTGTGTGCCAGGGATTTCCGCAGGGCTAATAAACCACCGGCAAGAACGGCTTTTCGTTGTCTGTCGCTCAACGTGCAGCGCATTTCCACCGCCTGACGCTGCGAACGATTGTGCACCACCATCCACGGGCGCCCTTCGCGCAGTGCGGCGGAGGCGTCCGCGATTTCCAGTTCATCACCGGACGTAAAAACGTCGTAATCCCGTTCATTTTTAAACGTGAGCGGCAAAATGCCGAAATTGGCCAAATTGTCCGCGTGAATGCGCTGGAAAGACTTGGCCAAGACCACGCGTACGCCAAGAAACATCGGGCAAATGGCCGCATGCTCCCGGGAGGAGCCTTCCCCGTAGCTCTCTCCGGCCACAACGATGACGTGTTGTCCAGCGTCGCGAAGCTGTGCGGCCCGTGCCGCAAACGCGGGGTCCACGGTTTCGAAAACGAAACGCGCGTATTCGGCGATGTTGGAACGATATTTCATGCGAGCCCCGGCAGGAAGGATATGGTCGGTAGTCACCCGATCGCCGACCTTAAGGCCTACCACGCCTCGGATGGCCTCAGGGAAAGCGGTGTTTATCGGGGGAGGGCCGATATTCGGTCCTCGAACAAGGGCCATCTTCTCGGGTTCCTGGACGTCCCGCGGGAAAAGAAACAACCGATCGTCCACCGGGAAACGCCGCGGTAGCCGCACCCACGGATATTTCATCGGCAACGTCCGGGGATCCACAATGCGTCCGGTCAGAGCAGCTGCCGCGGCCGTTTCGCAGGAGACGAGATACACACGTGCATCACGCGTTCCGGAGCGGCCCTCAAAATTTCGGTTCGACGTGCGAAGGGAAACCGCTTTGCTCCCGGGCGATTGACTGTTGCCAATGCAAAATCCACAGGCGCATTCCTCTAAGCGGGCTCCGGCCGCAATCAGATCCTCCAAATATCCCTCTCGTGCCAAAGCCAGAAGAACCTGGCGCGATCCCGGCGCGATGACAAGACTCACAGAAGGCGCCACGGTCCGGCCCTTGAGTATCCTCGCCACGGTGACAAGATCTTGATACGAGGAATTGGTGCAGGAGCCGATGCACACTTGATCCACCGCGATGCCTAGCAGGGAGTCTACCGGCACCACGTTGCCGGGTGAGTGCGGGGCCGCAGCCAATGGCACGATGTCCTGAAGACGAATGGTAAAAACTTGCTCATATTCCGCGTCCGGATCTGCGGCCAGGGGAATCCACTCGGCACCGCGTTCCTGGGCGTCTAAAAAAGCCCGTGTCGCCTCGTCGCTGGGAAACACCGACGTGGTCACCCCACACTCAGCGCCCATGTTTGCGATCGTGGCACGCTCAGGGACGGAGAGCGTGGCGACTCCCTTCCCACCATATTCAAAGGCCACATGGACGTTTCCCTTCGTCCCGAAGCGTCGGAGAACCTCCAGAACTACGTCCTTGGCGGCCACCCATGGCTTCAATCGGCCGTGAAGCTCGATGCGTATGACCTTCGGGCAGGTCAGATAAAAGGGCGCTCCTCCCATGGCGATCGCCACGTCTAATCCTCCCGCGCCGATGGCTAGCATGCCCATCCCGCCCGCCGTTGGGGTGTGGGAATCAGCTCCGAGAAGCGTCCTCCCGGGCCTGGCAAAACGCTCCAGATGAACCTGATGGCATATGCCGTTGCCGGCTCGGGAGAATACCATGCCGTACCGCGCCGCGACGGATTGAAGGTAGCGGTGATCATCCGCGTTCTCAAAACCGACTTGAATCGTGTTATGATCGACATAAACAACGGAAAGTTCCGTCATAACCCTTGGGATCCCTAACGCTTCGAACTGGAGACAGGTCATCGTCCCCGTGGCGTCCTGCACGAGTGTTTGGTCTATCCGAATTCCGATTTCTGTCCCCGGTTTCCATTTGCCCTCCACAAGGTGCGACTCGATCAGTTTTCGGATAAGCGAATAGCCCATGGTTCTATCTCCTTACTCTTCCCCACGGAAAAAGAGACTCTCGCCGCCGCGTCGGTGCTCGGCTTCGAATCGAAACCCGTGTCGGCATCCTTTGCAAATCCGTCGGCGGGGGTCAAGCCTTCGCCCCTTGCGTTTTTCTCACCAGGCCCCTTGCCCAACACCCGGGCTCCCCTTCTTTTTTGACCGCGTCGTCCCTACGTCCACACAACAAACCATGCTGCGTTGCGTCTGTCTGACGTCTTGTCGGATGGGCGGGAGCGTGATACGGTTGCGCCTCGACCCGGGAAACATGGCGCGGATGAAAACGTTGAGGTTAACGAGCTTTGGACTTCGCGGCGTGGTGGGCGAATCACTCACCCCCGAGCTCATTATAGATTTTGCGTGCGCCTTCGGAACGTTTGCGGACACCGGTCGTGTGTTGGTTGGACGGGATACCCGTGGGTCAAGTCAGACGCTCCAGTGTGCCGTGGTCGCGGGGTTGCTCTCGACCGGGTGCGAGGTTCTTGATTTTGGTATTTGTCCAACCCCGATCCTCCAACACAGCGTTCCCCGATATGCTGCTGCCGGTGCGATATCCATATCCGGTGGTCATACCCGCATGGGATATAATGCGCTTACGCTTATCGGATCTGACGGCGCCTATATGGATCCCGTGGCGGGCGAGGCGGTGTTAGATATTTTCCATGCGCGGGACTTCCGACGCGCGGCCTGGAACGGGATGGGCACCGTTAAGCCCGTGTCCGATGTCGCGGAAGGTTACTTTGATGCGCTGGAAGCACACGTGGATGCCCCTGCTATTCGCCAGGCTGGACTTACGGTTGTTGTTGATCCCGTGAACGGAGCCGGATGCCGGTATCTAAAACCTTTTGCCGAGCGACTGGGGCTGCGCCTGGTGGCCATCAATGATAACGAATCCGCTTACCTCGCACATGACCCGGAGCCCCGTCCCCGCAATGCCCGGCACGTTGCCTCCCTAATTGGCCACGTCGAAGGCGACATCGGTTTTGTCTGCAGCAGCGATATGGGGAGGCTCTCCCTGGTATGCGAGGACGGAGAAATGGCCAGCGAAGAATTCACCTTCCCCTTGATCGCCGATCATGTGCTTGCGCAAAAAAAAGGCGTCGTCGCCACCAACTGCTGCACCACGCGTATGGCGGATGATGTGGCAAAACGCCATGGAGTTCCGATCGTGAAGACGCCGGTGGGCCAAGCGTATATTCTTTCCGCGTTGGCAAGCGAAAACGGACTGATCGGAGGGGAAGGAAACGGCAGCGTGACGGTGACAGAATTCAGCCGGGCTTTTGATGGGTTTCTGATGATGGGGCTGGTGATGGAGGCGATGGTCCACCGAGGGAAACGCGTGTCCGAGCTTTTACGTCAATTGCCACGTTACCACATCGTCAAAAGGCACGTTCAGGCCCGCGCCGACAAATGTTACCACGCTTTGGACCACATGCGGGAGGACGAACGTTGGCGTCAGGGAGGAACGCTGGACATGACCGACGGAATACGCGTTGATTGGGAGGACGGGTGGATTCATGTCCGTGCCTCCCAGACCGAACCGTTGATACGGGTGACCTCGGAATCCACGTCAACGGAGATCGCATGGGCTCGCGCCCTTGAAGCGGTGCGAAGACTGGAGGAGAGGGTGTGAGAAATTGGCTCAAGGTGGGCGTTTCAGGCGTACGCGGAGTGGTGGGCGAATCCCTGACACCGCAGATTGCCGCGTCGTTTGCTCGCGCGTTCGCTTCCTATGTGGGACGGGGGTCGATTCTGGTGTGTCGCGACACGCGCCCGAGCGGATACGCAATGGAGTGCGCCGTCGTCGCGGGGCTTCAGAGCGCGGGAGCAACGCCGATCCTGGGAGGCGTGATGCCCACCCCCACGGCCTGTTTGATGGTTCCCGAGCGTAGAGCACGCGGTGGAATTGTAATAACAGCTAGCCACAATCCGTCCGCGTGGAACGCACTGAAGTTTATCGGACCGGAAGGGCGTTTTTTGAGTCCGGCTAAGGCCAATGCACTATACGATATTTACCATCAGGGCGATTTTCGATTGGTGGCGGAGCCGGACATTCCGGAGCCTGTTCCTCTACCGAACCCGATGGAGACTCACATGCGTCGAATCGGTCTGTATGTCGATCTGGACGGTATCCGAAAAAAAAGGTTTCGGGTAGCCGTCGACTGCTGCAATGGGGTTGGCGCTCTCTACACACGGCCGTTTCTGGAAGGATTGGGATGTGAAGTGGTAACATGCCTGGAGGCACCGACAGGCCGATTCGAGCGCGAGGCGGAACCGCTTCCGGAGCACGTGACGGAACTGTGTGCGCTTGTCCAACGCGTGAAGGCTGATGTGGGGTTCGCACAGGATCCCGACGGAGACCGCCTGGCGATCGTCAACGAAAAGGGGCAACCGATTGGCGAGGATTTGACGGTGGCCATCGCGGTGATGCAGGTTCTTGATCACCATGAGAAAGGCCCGGTCGTGATTCACCTTTCGACCAGCATGAGCGTCCAGAAGGTGGCGGAGGCACGGGGAGTCAAGGTTGAAAAGACCCTAATTGGAGAGATCCACGTCGTGGAAAAAATGCTTCAGGTGGGCGCTGTGGTGGGAGGAGAAGGAAACGGCGGGGTCATTGTTCCCGCCATCCACCCTTGCCGCGATAGCTTTGTCGCCATGGCTCTGACATTGGAACGAATGGCTATGGAGCGGAAAAGTGTGTCAGACATTCAAGCCGAGATTCCCTCCTTTCATATTGTGAAGGACAAGATACGCGTGCCGGCCGGCATGGGGGTGCGGCTGCTGCGTCTTTTGCGTAACAAATATGAAGGCAAGAAGATGCGCCTTCTTGACGGTGTGTATGTAGAGACAGACGACGGCTGGTTGCACGTCAGAGCCTCGAATACAGAACCTGTTCTGCGCGTCACGGGGGAGGCGCCGATCGCCACGACCGCCGCGGATCTCGTGAACAACACACTGGCGGACATGCGCCAGTGGTTATCGGACAAAACGTAATGGGAGGCAACAAGGATCCGGACGATAGACCGACGGAGCGGCCCATGCAAAAACCCAGAAAACACATACCCGGGGCTGATCGTCCCTCGAAATATGGCTTTTTCGCGGATGATGGCATGAGTTATTACGTGACAACGCCCGACACGCCGCGCCCCTGGTGCAACTTGCTGGGCAATCGCGAATTGGGAGGTCAGTTTTCCCAGTGCGGCCAGGGCTTCCTGTGGTATTTGTCTCACCATCATGAACAGGTGACCAATTGGCAAGAGATGCATTATGCGCCTTGGCGGATAACGCGCGGACGATTGGTTTTCATCAAGGATAGGCAAACGGGTGCGTATTGGACAGGTAATCCCCAGCCGGGCGAAACCGGCTTTCGCGATTTCTTCTGCAAGGTAGAGCCCGGCGTAAGCACCATCCACGCCATACGCGGCGGTATCGCCTTCACCCTGCGAGCCTTCGTGGCCTGGGATGCCAATGTGGAAATATGGACCCTGACGCTTCACAATATAGAGAGGCGCACACGGACGCTCTCCGTGATTCCCGTCATAGAGTTCCCTACACGACGCATACTGACCCTGAACGATGCTGTTTTTTACACAGACTTGCAGGCGATTTATGCATGGGGATCGGGCCAGCACCCGGATGCCGCCGGTACCTTTTTCGCCTGCGATGCGCCGCTGGCTGCTTTCGATACGCAGTGGGACACGTTTTATGGTCCTCTTAATGATCGGTTGCATCCGCGGGCCGTGGAGCAAGGACTGTCGCATTCAGAAACCGAGAACGACTATTGTGTCGGTGCGCTGGAGGTGAACGTTACATTGGCCGCCGGACGTGCCTATTCGTTCAACGTTTTCACAGGCCGAGCACAAGGAAAAAACGAGGTGGCTGCGCTGTTGCGACGATTTCGGAAACCCGGTGCGGTGGACACGGCGCTGTCTGTCGTCGTCGACTTGTTCAGACGCCAAAGGGAAAGGGTACACGTACGCGTACCGGATCGAGTAATGGAAGTCGCATTGAATTGCTGGAGTCCCTACTGCGTGAGTATCGCGACGCGTTTCCGACAACAGCTGAAAGTGGGGTATCGTGATATTCTGCAATACCATCGCGGACATCTGATCTTCGACCCTCCGTGGGCACGGGAGAACATCCTGAAAATTTTGACATACCAATATGCCTCCGGCCGATCCGTGCGCGCCTACAGGCCGCACGATGGTTCCGTTGACGCACGTGACGCGCGCGATGGTGTTTCGTGGATCGCTGATACGCTTGGCGCGTATATCAAGGAAACGGGCGATGTGGGCATACTCGACGAGGTGGTGCCGTATTTCGACCATGGGCGCGGGACCGTGTGGGAACATGCGGTTCGGGCGGTGACGTTCCTTTACCGACACCGCGGCCAACATGGAATGTGCCTTGTCGGGGAAGGGGACTGGAACGACGCCCTCGAACTTGGCGGCCGACGCGGAAGAGGCGAAAGCGTGTGGTTGACCGTTGCCACATGTAGGGCGTTACGTATCACCGCAGAAATAGCGCGCCATCTCGGAAACGATCGCCAGGCGCGATGTTTCCACGAATGGCGAAAAGAGCTGATCCGTACGGTGAACCGCGTTGCGTGGGACGGTGATTGGTACGTCTACGGGTTCACGGATGCTGGCCACCCGGTGGGATCACGAAAAGACAAGGAAGGTAGCATATTTGCAAATGTGCAGACCTGGGCGCTGATGGAAAAAATTGTCCCCCAAAACCGACTCGGCCGAGTATGGAAAAGCCTTGAGGACTATCTCGTGACAGATGCGGGAGTTCTTGTTCTGCATCCTCCGTATAGGACATATCGGCCGGACATAGGCCGGATCACGGCCATCGCAGCGGGCAACTACGAGAACGCTTCCGCCTATGTGCATGGCACAACATTTGCCGTTGCGGCCTACGCTGCGCACAAGCGGGGTGATAAGGCGGTGGCTCTGTGGCATCGCGCCCATCCGACCAATCCCCTGAACCCTCATTCCGGTTGTGAACCGTACGGCTGCACGACCTACTACACCGGTCCCTCCAGTCGGCACTTCGGCCGTTCCCTGAACAGCTGGTTTACCGGATCGGCGGCATGGATGTATTTTCTTGGCATCGAGGAGATTCTTGGCGTGAAACCCGATTTTGACGGGCTCCGCATAGATCCGGCCATACCTAAAAGGTGGAAACAATATGAAGTGGTGCGCCGGTTTCGAGGCGCCACCTATCGAATCATTGTGTGTAACCCATGCGGGGTTTCAAGCGGCGTCAAGCGCGTGACCGTTGAGGGCAAATGGGTCCCTGGAAATCGTATACCGCTTATGCCCCCTGGCCACTATATCGTGGATGTTCACATGGGTTAGCACGGATTATTCACGCATCGGGCTTCCCTTAACCCGTGTCGGTTCAGGACGTGGAGATAGGTTTGTTCGGCGTGGATGGTGCGCGCGGCGGCCTGATACCCGTCTCGTCGCTACGCTCGATGACGAGGGCTATACCATAGAACGTGACGGCCTCGGCGGCAATCTCGATTTGCGCCTCCGCCTGCTGTTCACGGATCACGCCGGCCCGCTAATCGTCCGCCTCTCATGTGCATGTGCGGGCGCAAAGGCAACCGGTCGCATGCCGGCGCCTATCGCGGGAAGAGGAACGTTTTTTTTAATCGTCAAAGGGTACGGAGACGTTTTCCCGATAACCTTTCCCATTGAATTTTTTCTGAAAAGGGCGCAGACTTTTTTCGCCGTTCGGAAAACCGCCATTCTGAAGAAAGGGACAGGAGATGGCGCAGCCTGTCATCATGCCCAAGCTCGGCCAAACCGCCGAGGAAGTCACTCTGGTGCGATGGCACAAGAGGGAGGGCGACACGGTCCACAAAGGCGACGTCCTGTTTGAGATCGAAACCGACAAGGCCGTTCTGGAGATTGAAAGTTTTTTTGAGGGCACGCTTCTGAAGGTGCTCGTGGGCGAAGGCATGACCGTCCCGGTTTTTTCTCCGGTGGCATTCATTGGTACGCCCGGCGAACCGCTTCCTGCTCTGCCGCTGCCACCGCCGGCCAGCCAGACACCAGCGCGTTTTTCCACCAGGGGAAGTCTTTCTTTCGCACCGCGGGGGCCTGCCCCTCCCGAGGCGATCCGAGCGACCGCTCCCGCGGCCGTCGCTCCGCCGGCCGCGCCTCCGGTTGCTCCGCCGCGATTGCGCCTTTCGCCGCGGGCCCGGGCGCTGGCCCGCGCCTGTGCCATTGACCCCGCGCCCATCCGCGGCACGGGGCCGGACGGTCGCATTTTGGAACGGGATGTACGCACCTACCTGGCCGAGCGCGGGTACGAACGGCTTCGCATCACGCCCGGCGCTCGGGCTCTGGCCGTGCAGGAAGGTGTGGACATCCTCGGTGTTCGCGGCACAGGCGGGGGAGGCCGGATCGTCGTGGCCGATGTGGAACGGGCTGTTGCCATGAAGCCGCGGCCTCTCGCCAAACGGCGCCAGATTATTGCACGGCGTCTCACCCAGAGTTTCACTACAACCCCCCACTTCTATGTCACCGTCAGCGCGGACGTTACGGAGCTGATGGCCTGGCGCCAACAACTCAAGGCGCAGGGGAGACACTATTCCGTGACGGATTTTGTCCTGCAGGCCGTCGTCTGGGCGCTTACGAAATTTCCCACCCTGCATAGCACCACGGACGGCACGACCATCCGCTGGCACGGGCCGGTACATCTCGGGGTGGCGGTGGCGCTGGACGACGGGCTGGTCGTGCCCGTTATTCGATATGCGGAAGAACTCACGTTCGATGGTCTGCATGCCGCCGCCCAGACGCTCATCGAAAAGGCCCAAGCGGGCACCTTGCTCCCTGATGAGATGACCGGCAGCACGTTTACGGTGTCCAACCTGGGTATGATGAACGTGGAAAACTTTGCCGCCATCATCAATCCCGGAGAAGCCGCCATTCTTGCGGTGGCCAGCGCCCGGGAGCAGCCCGTGGTGTACCAAGGGGCTATTCAAATCCGTTCGCTTATGAAGATGACCCTTTCCGCCGATCACCGAATCGTGGACGGCCATGTGGCCGCGGCTTTCATCAACCATGTGCGACAGCAACTGGAGGATCGGAACCTGTGGAACCGTTTGATCTCGTTGTGATTGGCGGAGGTCCCGGCGGGTATCCCACCGCCATTCGTGCCGCCCAGCTTGGCGTACGTGTGGCTTTGGTTGAACAGGAAGCCCTGGGCGGTACCTGCCTAAACTGGGGCTGTATCCCGACGAAAACTCTCATCGCATCGGCCGATTTTTACTGGCAGGCCCGCCAGGCGACAGAACTCGGCATCGCCATCGAAAAAATCGGTGTGAACGCGGCAGCGGTGGCGGAGCGGAAAACTCGTGTGGTCAGAAAACTGCGACAGGGTGTCCGCCAACTCCTGCAAAGCCACGGCGTCCGGATATTCGAAGGCACCGCGTCGTTTCTAACGCGCAATCGTGTCTCTGTTCTTCCGCGCGACGGCGCTCCCGCTACCGTACTGGAAACCCGTAACACCGTGATTGCGACGGGATCCGCCACGGTATGGCCTGGGTTTCTGCCTCGCCACCCGCGTGTCGTATCCAGCCGCGAGTTCCTGGAGCTGGAGCGCATCCCGGACCGCCTGATCGTCCTAGGCGGCGGGGTGATCGGGTGCGAGCTGGCCGCGCTGAGCGCCCGGCTGGGCACTCAGGTAACCGTCGTGGAACTGCTTCCGGATATCCTGAACATGCTCGACGCAGAGGTTCGCCGCGAATTCCGCCGGCATGCGGAAAAAGCGTTGACTATCCGCTTTCTGACGGGAAAACCGCTGGAAGACGTCGCAGCCGATGATCAGAGCGTAAGGGGACGTGTGGGCGACGAAACCCTTCAGGCCGAGATGCTGCTCTGCGCTGTCGGTCGCCGACCTATGACCGACAGTTTGAACGTGGAAAAGGCCGGACTGAAACTCTCCAATAGCGGAGGTATCCCGGTGGATGAATACGGGCAGACGCCCGTGCCCGGCGTTTGGGCCGTCGGCGACTGCACGGTCGGCAGCACCCAGCTTGCGCATGCGGCAACGTCCCATGGTTTGGGCGTGGCCGAAAACATTGGGTCCGGCCGCCGGCGTAAACTCGAAACGATCATTCCCATCGCACTGTTCACACGGCCGGAAATCGGAGCCGTCGGGCTCACGGAAGACCAGGTCCGCGAGCGCGGGTTGTCTGTGGCTACAGGGCGATTTCGGTTCGCCGCCTTGGGCAAAGCGCTCACGACGGGAGAACCGTACGGGTTCGTGAAATGGGTGGCTCGCGCCGACACGGGACAGCTCCTCGGTGCCCATGCCGTGGGCCCGCACGCCACTGAACTCATTGCGGAAGCGGCTGTGGCCATCCGCGCGGAGCTCACGGCCGAGGAACTCGCCCATTCCGTGCATTGCCACCCCACGTTCGCCGAGGCATGGATGGAGGCCGCGCACGCGGTGCACGGACGATGCGTCCATCTGCCGCCTCCGCGCCGTCCATCCTGAAGCCATCGGGCAGCCGGCGTCGAGGACAACCGCCACCGCGTGGCGCAAGGAGGCCGCATCATGAAAAGAATCGAACCGGCGTATCGTTTGGCTCGGGAGCGCTATGCCGACATAGGCGTGGACACCGAGAAGGTTCTGGAAACACTGGCCGGTATTCGGATCTCCCTGCACTGCTGGCAGGGCGACGATGTGGCCGGATTCGAAAAGCCGGACGCGGTGCTTTCCGGCGGTGGAATCCAGGCAACCGGTAACTATCCCGGCCGGGCACGCACGCCAGAGGAATTGCGTTCCGATCTGGACAAGGCCTTCAGCTTGATTCCCGGCCGGCATCGGTTGAATCTCCACGCCTGTTACGCGGAATGGCAGGCCACCCCGGTAGACCGCAACGCGCTTCAGCCCGAACATTTCGCAAGATGGATCGCCTGGGCCAAGGACCGCGGTTTGGGACTGGACTTCAACCCGACGTTTTTTTCGCACCCTCGGGCGGCCGATGGCTTCACCCTCAGCCATCGCGACAGAGCCATACGCCAGTTCTGGATCGAACATGGGATCGCCTGCCGTCGCATCGGTGCAGCCATGGGCCGCGCGCTCGGCACCCCCTGCATCACAAACTTCTGGATACCGGACGGCTATAAGGACATTCCCGTGGACCGGATGGGGCCTCGCGAACGGCTGGAGTCCTCGCTCGATGCCATTTTCACAGAGAAGATCGATCCCCGACATAACCGAGATTCCCTGGAGGGAAAACTATTCGGCATCGGTTCGGAATCCTATGTCGTGGGGTCCCATGAGTTCTACCTGTGCTACGCGGTGAAAAACCATAAACTTTATTGTCTGGATAGCGGACACTTTCACCCCACGGAAACCATCGCCGACAAGATTTCTTCCACGTTGGTGTTCCTCGACGAAATCCTCCTCCACGTCAGCCGAGGCGTCCGGTGGGATAGCGATCATGTGGTTATCCTAAACGACGACCTTTGCAGCATGGCCGAGGAAATAGTCGGGAACGCCCTCCTCGACCGGGTACATATCGGCCTAGACTTTTTCGACGCGAGCATTAATCGCGTGGCAGCCTGGGTTATCGGCGCCCGGGCCACACTTCAGGCTCTGCTTCTGGCCCTGCTGCGACCTTGGGGCCGATTGCGCGAAGTGGAAGCCGCCGGCGACTATACCCGACGACTGGCCCTGCTGGAGACGTTGAAGCTTCTGCCCGCCGGCGCGGTGTGGGATGCCTACTGTGATCGCCAGAACGTTCCGGTCGGAGAGGCCTGGCTGAAGGACATCCAGACCTACGAAAAGACCGTGCTGGCCCGACGCGGATGACGGGCCATCACCGGGGGGGAACGCGATGAAGCAATGCGCCCTTCTTATGAAACGGAAACCCGGCTCCGCAAAAGAATACCAAAGGCGACACGATACGCTGTGGCCCGAACTAGCCCCCGCCTCCAAGCAGGTCGGAATTTCCGGCTCCGTCATGTTCCTGGGTCCACAGAGGCACACTTCTTTTCGCTTTCCAAAAAAAGGAGCCGCAGGAACGCGGCCGATCGCCTCCCGCGCCGCACCATCATGAAAAAACGGTGGACGTACATGACCGATATCATGGAGCCCCATCTGGACTCCTCACCGGTGTGTTGACCGCTGATCGCGGTTTTCCATCGGGACTGAATCGCGCATAAGCACCCGGCGGTCCCAATGCCATGGATGTAACCCCCGAAACGCTGGATCTTCTCCAAACGCTGACCGCGCTTTCCCATGCGTTCGGCGGCCCGGACTACAGCAAGGGCGGCGGCGGCAATACCTCCGCCAAGACGCATGATACGATGTGGATCAAACCCTCCGGAACGGCCCTGATGGACATGCGGCCGGATGCCTTCGTGGCGCTGGACCGTGCACGACTGCGCCCTCTTTATGAAACGCGTCCTCCCCCGGAACCTGAAGTCCGAGAAGGGTGGGTGAAGGGAATCCTGCTTTCGGCCGTACGGCCCGAAACACACGGACGCCCTTCGGTAGAAGCGCCGCTGCACAATCTGCTGGCCGGCACGTTCGTGGTGCACACCCACCCTGTTCTTGTCAACGGCATGACAAGCGGGAAGCAGGGTGCGGAGGCCTGTCGGCGTCTTTTTCCTGACGCCCTTTGGGTAGATTACGTGGATCCCGGTTACACCCTGTGCCTTCGGTTGCTGGAATCACTACGCGGCTACCGGGAGACGCACGACGAGCAGGATCCGTCCACGATTTTTCTCGGGAACCACGGACTGTTCGTTCAGGCGGATACCGCCGACCGAATCCACGCACTTCAGGAGGACATCCACGACCGACTGCGCACAGAATACCGCAGGGCCAACATCGCCACCACGCTTCGTGTGGGACGGCCGCCAGCACCGGAAGAGGCAGAGTGGGTGCGCGCACGCGTGGCGGCCGTGCTGGGCCCGGACCAGGCCCAGGCCGTAGCGGCCTCTGGCCCGTTCCGCATCGCGCAGGGATCGGTCTCTCCCGACCAGATCGTGTACATGCGCGCCCATGCGTTGGAGGGAGAACCCACGGAAGCAGCCTTGCGCCTGTTTACGAACACGTATGGGTACACGCCGCGGGTGGTGGCGACGCCTTTTGGCGTATTCGGGCTCGGCGCCACCCCGCGAAACGCCGCGCTCGCGCTGGAACTGGCCATGGACGCTGCCCTCGTCTGCCAGCTTGCCGAAGCCTTTGGCGGTGTGCGCTATCTTTCGCCGGAGGAGAGCGGGTTTATTGACCGCTGGGAAGTGGAGGCGTACCGGCGCCGCGTGGCGGCAGAATCGGAGTCCGGAGCAGGTCTATCGCCTCACGCCGAGCGGAAATAACCCCGATACGTGCCGAGCGCTGCGAAAATAGCCTCGATGTTCTCCAGGGGTACGCCGTCGTCCACCCGCCTGCGGGGGTTCCCAGCGCCAGAACGGCCTCGCGCACGTGCTGTTCAATATCCTCCGGCCTGCAGAACGGAAACATCTGCCAATCCAGATCGAGGTTCACGCAAACCTTCCCCTTGCATACCCGCACCAGATTCTCCAAGCCGTTGGCTCGGAATTGAGGGTTGATCACGCTCATCCCGCATTCGATCAGGTCGGGGATGACTTCATAGATGCGTCCATCCGAATGCATGTACACTGGATGACCCGCCGCGCGCACCGGCTGGTACAGGGCACGATAGCAGGGCTTGAGATACGTTCGCCATTTCTCTGGACTGATCGGCAGGGCATGCTGCATCCAAAAATCGTCATCAACCCAGAAAATTTTTCCATCGCTGGCATGTTTCGCAAGCCATAATTCCCTCTGCCGCATATTGTAACGCGGCACGCCGTCAATCAGCATCTGGAGTTCCGGCGGCTCTTCAGCAAAATCCACCATCAGTTCTTCAAAGCCGCGCAGGTCCGCCAGGCGAAGGAATAGAAACCCGTGCGGAAATCCGATGTCCACTTCCGGCGCCCGCAACGTGCGCACCGCCTCTCGTGTCGGCGCCGGGTGCTCCGTGACGATTGCCTCGCGTCCCGTCGCAATATTCTCCCAGACGTATCCCCACGCATCCACATGGCGGTCGGCGCGGTACGTGGGCGACCACACGGCAGCGTAGTCCCGCGGCCCGCTCGTCGGATTGTAGAACGCCGGGTATCGGCGTACAATGGCGTCCAGCCGTTCGCGCTATTTCATCCATGCCGCCGGCAGGATGCTGACTCGTGCGGGAATCCACGGAAGGTACTGGAAATTCATGGCGCGAATCCGATCCTCGTGTTCCAAATCCATCGTGCGGATCCTTTCCTCGTTGCTCGGGGAGCGTTCCATGGTACCCGGAATATGGGCGGCCAGAGTTTTTGTGTGCCCGCGCCCGGCACGGTCCGTACCCTAGCCTGGCGCACAAGGTTCATCAAATCGGGACGGTCCCGGCGCGCTCACCATCCTCCGCAGCGCCCCTGAGCAAACCTCGATCCCGCATTCTGCACACACCGGGCTCCCCGGATGACAGGGATCCACCGGCCACGAAAGCCGCAATGGATGAAATCCTAGGCGTCTCTTTTATTCCAACGGACTGCGCCCGTCTCCACAAGAATCCGCAAGAATTTGGCAGATCAGCCGGATCGCCACAAATAAGGCCGAAAACGCCTCAGGTCTCCCATGAAATGGCCCCGACGCCCCTGCGTCCGCCGCTTTCTCGGAGCCGCGCGCCCGGGGTGGGTCTCACGAGGACCTCACGGGAGTGGAGTGAGCCCCACGCCTCCGGACAACGATTCTGGTCCATCCCGTCCGAGTAACCGAGAGCCCCTCGTGCGCCTGACGTATCAAGCCCACGTGCGGATTCGGCTCTAATTCTCTAGCCACAGGCGAGACGGTCTGGTAGGGTGGAACGTGTCGCCCGGAAGTCCGTGGCGCTGTTGAGGACGCATTCTATGCGTCACCTTGCTTCCTTCGTTTTCGTGCTTGGCGTGGCCGGGTGCGCGACCACCGGCAAAGACCCCTATTTCACCCAGGTACGCTCCTCCGCCAATGTGTACGTGGCTCCGGCCAGCACGCCGGTTTCAAAGGTTGCTGTTATGCCCTTCAAGGCCTCAACGGAACTTATTGGCGCGTCGGTTTCGGACATGGTTGTGACGGAATTGCTCCGCGCCAAGCGTTACACCCTGGTGGAACGTGGCCAGATGGCACGTGTGCTCAGCGAAGCGGAATTGGCCATGGCAGGGCTTTCCCAGTCCAGGGCCATGGAAGTGGCCAAGATGCTCGGTGCGGACGGCGTGGTGATCGGGACAGTAGATGAATACGGTACCCAGGCACGGCGCGGGAAGACATACGCTGTCGTGGGCGTGTCCATGCGGCTGGTGAACGCGGCAAACGGCCAGATTCTCTGGAGTGCCGATCTCGCCCGCATCGCGGAGGATGCCGACATCCCAACCGCCGTACATGCGCGCGCGGTGGTTCATGAAATCATGGCCGGCCTTTATCAGAAGTGGGGCGTTCAAAAGTTCGTCGCCCCTGCGGACGATAGGCGCGACCCAAGCGGCCTCCGCGGAGGAAGCACGGCGATCCCGCCGTCGGAAGCTCTGCTGCCGGAGCTCCAGGCCCCCCGGCGTCCGGCTCCGCCAGCCAGAGTCGTTGCTTCCGACATGGGCCTGCGATCGGTCACGTTATCGTGGAAGTCTCCCACGGACTCGGCCCATCAAATCCACATTGAACGCAGCACCTCCCCACAGGGTCCGTTCGCCCGCATCGCCACCACGGCCGCCGCGCGCGGTTCTTACACGGACCGCGACGGGTTGAAGGACGCCACAACCTACTATTATCGTCTCGTTGCCCTGGATCGCTCCGGAGCGGCTAGCGATTCTTCGCCGGTTGTGGAAAGCATGACAGCGCCTCCGCCGGATCCCCCGCAGAACGTCACGGTCGTCGCCTCGGCATCCCGTGAAGTGACGGTGTCGTGGACGGCGCCGCGGTCGCCGGGGGTATCCTCCTATCGGATCGAGCGGGCATCCGCCTCGGCGCCTACGCAATGGTGCCTGCGCGGCGAAACGCCTGAGACGTCCTTTGTGGACGGTGGCAAACCCGGCACGGATTTCGCTGATAGCACGTGGTATCTGTATCGCGTGACGGCTGTCAACACGCTTGCCGTGCTGGGCTCTCCCTCTGCCCCCGTGAAGGTAAAAACGTTGCCTCCGCCTGCTGGGGTAAAAGACTTCGTGGCCGTGCCTAACCAGGTGCGATGCGTGCCGCTTTCGTGGGCGGAAAGCTCGGAATCCGATGTCGTCGGCTATGAAATAGAATGGTGGGATTCCTCGGCAACGAATTTCACGCTTCTGAAAAAAATACCCTCGCGCACAACGACGCGTTACCTTCACGGCAAGAAGGATCCCGGCACTCTACAGGATGCCACACGCTACGAATACCGCATCCGCGCGTTCAACCGCGTGGGCGCCTCCAGCGCGTGGACCACACCCCAGGCGGTCACAACACGCCCCCCTCCGCCCGCCCCCGAATCCGTCGCGGCGCGTGGCGGGCTGCCGCGCATGGTTGAACTCTTCTGGTCTCCCTCGCCGGACGAAAAGGCCGTCGGCTACGAGGTGGAACGAGCGGAAGGCCATACCGGCCCCTTTGTGTTAGCAGGACGGGTGGAGGGCCGGTCGGAATCCTTTTTCACCGATCGGGCGGGCGGACGCCCTTCTGCGCCCGCAGGACGCTTGAAGGATAATACCCGCTACCGCTATCGCGTACGCGCCCGCAACATTGCTGGAGCCCTCTCAGCATGGTCCGAGGAAACAAGTGCCACGACCAAACCGACGCCCGTGGTACCCACCGGCCTGAAAGCAACAGACCACCGACCGAAGGCGGTTGACCTGGTGTGGAACCCCAATCCGGAAAAGGATATCGCACACTACGTCATCGAAGCGCGCGACGCGGAGGGAAGCCGATGGCGCGAAGTGGGATCTTCCCGCAAGCCCGCGTTCCTGCACACCGGGCTCAGCGACGGAGCGAGAAAGGTTTACCGCATCAAAGCCGTAGACAAAGACACGCTGGAAAGCGCATGGTCGGATGAGGCGACGGGCCGGGCGCGTCCTCTCCCCCCACCTCCGCAAAATGTTACAGCGACATGGACGGCGGCAGGTGCGCATCTTGCGTGGGACAAACCCGAGCAGGAGATTGCGGAATATTGCGTGTATCGAAAGGGCTTTCTTTTTTCCACGGAAAAGCTGAAGACCGTGTCCACACCGGAAGCGGACATTGGATTCGACACCCTTCAAAAAGGAATAACGGTGTTCGTCACAGCCGTGGACACTGAAGGCTTGGAAAGCAAGCCCTCTGCCACGCTTGAATTGCGACCGCCTGCGGCGAAGCCATGAGCGTTGGCACACGGGTCCCCTCAGCAGGGCCTGTCCCAATTCCAGGGACAAGGGTGATCATTCGAAGTAGCGGAGGCATAGCATCATGAAGACATCATCCGAAGTACTTATAGGGGCGGCCGTGTTGTTGCTTTGGTCTTCTCCATTCGGCTGGAGCGTGTCGTACGATGCCCCCGACGAATCGGGGCCGGCGACACAGAGATCTCATGCCGACGAGGCGATAGACGCAGGCAGGGCGAACAGGCGGTCGCAGGGAGGCGCGCGTATCATCGAGGAAGGGCGCGTCGGCAGGAAAGCGCCCACCTCTTCCGGAATATCCCACGGAACCGGAAGCGAAAGCATAGACGCCGCCAGATCGCGGGGCGGTGGTTCGGGCGCGATCATTGACGAAGATCGTTGGTTATCGCGTAAACAGCCGCAAACCTACGTTGATACCGAGCCGCCGAAGCCCGCCGCAGCCCGCGAAGACCTCTCGACATACGGCCGCAAATGGGAGGCCATTCAAAATGAATGGAATACCGAAAAGGCGCGCCATAGCCAGCGCGTGGCGGAAATCCAGAAACAATTTCCGGAAGGCCCTCGCCGCTCAGCGGCGCTCGAAGCCGAAAACGCGCGCCACATGAGCAGGAGCCGCGAACTGGGCACTCAGCGGAACGAGATACACCAGAAGGTCATCGAGGAAGCCAACCGGCGCGTGTCCAGCGGCGCGACCGAGGCCTCCCAAAAAGCGCGCCAGACCGCGGGCACCAAACCCGGCGAAAAAGGATACCGGGGTATGTCCGGAGACCTTGACACAGGGGCGGGCGCAAAAACAGTGGACGCCATTGATGACGTGCTCAAAGACATGGGCATCAAGGTGGACAAAAAAGTGCATGGCGGTACGGTGGAATATGGCGGCGATTTCAACCTGACGGTGAACAAGGAAGGCCGCATGGGCCGCCCGGGTTCCGGAGCGCATCAGACGCAGATCGCTGTGGACGCACGCAACCCCGAAACGTATGTCTCTGAGGGTATGGCGAAAAATCAGCCCGGTCGCATTGCGGTGGAAGTGCAGGATCATCTCAAAAAGGGCGCTGAGGCGCTTAAGACGCCGCCGGAGAAACTGGCCTCGAATCCGGACCTGCAGCAGAAGATGGCCAAGTCGGCGCACAAGGTCATGAACACGGGGACCGTGAGCGACGGAGAACTGCAGCAGATCTTGAAAGAGTCCGGGATCAACGAGAGTCCGCAGGAGTTTCGCGAACGAATGGAACGCATCAAGGAGGGACGCGCAAAACCGGGCGACGTCACCCCGGAAAACGCCGGCAAATTGCAGGAGGCTACCCGCCGGATTGGCGAGAAAGCCACGGAAACCAGCGGTCGGATAGCGGAAGCCGAAATACGATCCACACGCGAGCGTATCGCCGAACTCGAACGCGCAGGCACGCCCGAAGCGCGAGCGAAGGCTCAAAAACTTCGCGAGCAACTGGTGGATTCAAAAACGCGGATTGAAGAGACCCGGGCGGCAACGCAGGAGAAAATGCGCGGCCCGAGCGACGTGGACGGTCCGGGGGTTAAGCGGGGCGCGTCGGAAACCGCCGGCAAGGGGCCGCGGGACGTGGATGGCCCGGGCACGGGTCCGCGCGACGTTGACGGACCCGGGGTGAAAGGCGGCGCTCCAGAAGCGCCGGGCAAGCTGCAACAGGCCGGAAAAGTCGTGGGCGATTACATGGAATGTGTGATGATCCTCGAACAGGCGGAGAAAATCCGCGAGGGCATTAAAACGGGCGACGAAACGAAAATTGCGGAAGGCCTGGTGGGCGAAGACCTTGCAAAACGCACTAAAATGGAAGGCGCGCAGAATTACGCCACGGCCATGGGCGAATTGGAGCAAGCCAAGAAAGCGGAAGCGGATATGGCGGAAAGCGCCAAGCTGCGGCGCATGGGGGCCACGCCCGAGGAAGTCGCCGACTACCAAAAGGCGAAAAACCAGGGGGACTATGAAAAAGCGCGTAAGATCGCACACGCGGTTCGCGATCGCGGCGGCAAGGATTTGACGCCGGAAAAGGGTCAGTTGGAAGGCGCGCCGCCCGAGGACAGCGGCTGGGACTTAAAAGATCAGTTGAAGGAGGGCGCCGAACAGGCGGGCAGCTATCTCAAGTGGGGCGCCAATATCCTCACGGGAGGATTTAGTGAAAAGCGGGAAGCAGCCAAGGAAGACGCTGAAGAAATGGCCACGATCGCCGGCGACATCGAAAATAAAACGAAAGAGCAGGTTCGCCAGAGTTTGATCAACAAACTGGCCGGCACCGGCGAGCTGTCCGTGCGCGAGGCGCGTGAGCTCGTCGAAAAACTGGAGCGCGGCGAACGGGACGAATTCAATCGCGTGGTGGGTGAACTCCGGGAAAAGGGCGCCTTCGAAAAAGGCAAAGGCAAATACGGCCTGACGCCGGACAGCGGGGTGGATATCCCCAAGACGGACTACGGACAGGAAGCGAAGGACACCGCCAAGGGATTGAAGGAGGCGCTGGTCGACAGGCCCGCGGATATTCTGGTCGGGATCACTGAAGACGCGTTGGAAGCCACGGTGGGTTCCGACCGATATAAGAACGAGCGCTATGAAGCCGAGCGCAACAAGGAGCGGGAAAGGCAGAAGCAGGAGAACTATGACCGTTTGATCCGGATGGGCGCCACGCCCGAGCAGGCCCGGGAGGCGCTCGACGGACCGATGGGAAGCGTCATGAAACTTGTGAAGGAGTTGCGCGAAAAACAGGAGAAGGAGAAGGAGCCCCCGAAAGAAACCGCGAAGGACAAAAAGCAACAGCAGGAGCGAGACCGGGAAAAAGGAAAGTCCGAAAAGATCGCAAAAGATGACACCGGAAAGCAGGACAAGGAAACCCGGAGCGAAAAAGATAAAATAACGAGCGACATATTCGACACGCCGGAGCGCGAACCGTCCGACCGACAGGATTTCGCCAAACAGGATAAACGTGAACCCTACAGCGGCCCCGTCAATGACGCAGGTCAAAGAGTTGATACCGGCGCATACGATGAAGGCGACACCGTTGTGACATCGGATGGAACCGAATGGAAGAAGAAGGACGGGCAGTGGGCAAAAACCGGCAACAATTATGGGCCCTACACACCGGACGGCTTGAGGGGTTCAGAACCGGCTGCCGGAGATGCGGGTGGTGATTCCGGCATTGAATCTTCGCGGGGCGGTTCTGGGCTGGAAGGCTTCACGTCGGACCGCGGCGACCGCATGAACAATCATATCAAAGGCTCGTATGGGCTCATGTCCGGCCAGCGCGAAATCACGGAGGCCACCTCTTCAAGCGAGCAAGCGGAAAGGGAATCGAGGGGCCTGGTCAACACCGCGGGCAACGATGCGCAAGCGACCGGCGCCAAATCGGCGGCTACGACGGCAGCAGGCGATCGCGAGGAGAGTTGGGGCAAAGCCATCGGCGATGGAATTCAGCAGGGAATCGAAAAAGGATTGTCGTCGGCTGCGGAAACATTCGGAACGCGCGCCGCGGATCGAGTCTCCAACGAGATTCTGCCGCCGCCGAAGAAGGAAAGCGGCCAGAGCGGCAGCGGAAGCTCCGGAGGCGGCTCCGCGGACAGCGGCGCAGGGCAAGGCGGCAGCGGCGGCGCACAGCCGCCGAGCGGAGGGGCCGGCGGAGGAGGCGGTGGAGCCAAAGGCGGAGGAAAACAGGGAGGCGGACAACAGGTAACCAAAGGGAAACCGCCAAGCCCGCCCGGCAATGTGAAACCGCCCGCGCCGCATCACTGCCCGAAATGCGGGCGAACGGATCTGGTGAAAAAGGAGTATGAGTACGTTGACCAGCAGGGACAACACGTTGGAGTTACTGAGTGGCGTTGTCCCGCATGCAACGTGGTGGGACATCCGGGACCGCCGCCGCCCGAATTGGTCAAGGGCGGCGTCAAACCGCCCCCGGTCGCGCCACCGCCCGTTCAGACTCCGCCGTCCAAAAAGTACAAAACCATAGTGCGCTGTCCGATCTGCAAGTCCACCAGTGTCACCCCCTATCAATCGTCGTATGGCCCCGCCTACAAGTGCGCGGGTTGCGGTCGCGCAATAAAGGCCTACGCCATGATTTATGAAAAGGTGGAGGAGTGAGGGTCCTCACAACCGATTGGGTTGGATGACACCGCGACGGACAGAGCGCATGCACAAGCACCGAGCGCAAATGGTAAATGGGAGATGATGACACCATGAGCACACGAGAGTGGTCCTGCTGGTTGGCATTGAGTCTTGCGCCGGCTTTTTCTGTCGTGGCCGCACTGGGTCCAAAGGTTATGATCCTTGTGGACGAGAAGAGCCTTGGAACGGTTGCCACGTCTGAAATTGAAGCGCTCGCTGTGCTCAAACTCGCCGAACAGAACGTGGATACGGTAGACCAGGACATGGTGCGCGCCAATCTGAAACGGGCGCAACAGGCTTTGAAAAGCGCCGGCGACAACCGCGGCGCCGCCGCTCTGGGCCGTGAGTTCGGCGCCGATATCATTCTGGTCGGCGAAGCCGTGTGCAAACCTTCCGCCAAACGCATCGCGGAAAGCAATCTGCGCGCCTATCAGGCGGTGGTGACCTTGCGCGCCGTGCGCACGGACAACGCCATCAATCTGGGTTCTGCGTCGGAAGACGTTTCCGTTGTGGCGCTGGATGACGTGTCCGGAAGCGCCAAAGCCCTCCGCGCGGCCGGCGAAAAAGCGCTGGACGTCCTGATCCCCATCATGGTGAAAAAATGGCAGGCGGGCGGCGCAACTCTGAACGCAGTGGAAATCACGGTGGGCGGTGTGGACCAAATCTGGAAGCTCCAAGCCATCCGCGAAGCCCTGAAAAATCGAAGCGCAGACGTTCCCACGATGATGCAGAAGAGCTATGCGCAAGGAGCGGCCATTTTCCGTGTCGAATCGCGTTTGCCGAGCGAGCAGTTGGCGGAGGACCTGGTTTTGCGTCCGCCCCAAGGGCTGAAACTGCAGGTGGTGGAAATTCTTCCCGCCGCGCTGAATCTCCGCGCGGTGGAAGCACAGTAGCAGGAGGGTATATGCGTACCTTCATGGTGACCCTGGCCCTGGCAAGCGCGGTTTCCGCGGCACCGGTTGATTCCCATGACGCCGTTCTGATCCGGGAATACTATCGCTTTCGCGTGGCGGACGCCGCGCAGACGCAGGCTCAAACGATCGCGCAACACGCCGACGCCAAAGCAGCCGAACAAATACGGCAGGCCGTTGCGGAATGGAGAGCCGACCGCCTGCGTCTGATCCGCACGCAACTCGATAAGCAGTTCGGCGCCCGTGCCCGCGAAATGTTCGGGCAATTCGTGGAGGAATTCACCCAGGCGGAAAAGCAAGGGGATGCGGAATATCTGCGTGCGCTGGCGACTGCCGCCGGCTTGACGCCTTCGCCCGGCACCTATGACGAGCTGGCGGCCCACGTTCTTAAGACCGACTTGCAGAAGGACTCAGAAGCGGCCGCGAATTTCCTGAGCGAACTGGAAACATGGCTTGCCGTGCGCGCAAAGAATCAAAACGCTCCGCCGTTGGACGCGTGGTTGAGACGGAAGGAACCGAGCGGGTCCGCCATAACCACAGCCGGTGCAACACGTTCTCCCACACCCCGTTCGCAGAATCCCCTCCGCGACGCGGAAGCGTCCGTGTCCGAGTTCACACCGCCCGAAGAGGGCGGCGACGCCGGCCTCGTCGCTTTTTCCTCGGCTCGTTCCGAGCGCCGCGCGCGCGCCCTTAAGGAGGCGCAGGCGGGCATGCAGCAGATCGCGGCGGAACGCGACGCGGCGGAAAAGGAATACGCCGCCGCAAAGTTGGCCGCCGCCCAGGCCGAGGCGGAAGCCATGCGGAAACACGCGGAAAAATTGGCGGCCGTGGAACAAGAAGCCCTCGAACAGCGAAAGAACAGTTGGAGTGGACGATTGAAACAGATCGTTTCCGCAACCATCGGAGCCGCCGGCGGTGCGTTCTTCGGTGGTATCGGCAGCCGCGCTGGCGAAGCCGCCGCCAATGCCATCTTCCGCTGATCGGATTTACTCTCGAACCGCGGCGGCTCCTTCCTGAGCCGCCATCCCGGCACAGCGGAGCGAAGACATGACTTTGACTCCGTACGGAACCCCGCGCTCAGGCCAGTCCTGATCCCCCCGGAAGGGCCAGGGACGAATAGCCCTTCCGCGCGTCCCCTCAGCAACAGCGCGGCCTCGAGGCCGACCCCGCTGCTTGTAGTCGGGATACCCTTTTCCGTACCCCAAACGGCGGCCATCAGGGCGCACGGAATGTGTAGTTGAGATTAGCGACGGTCACGACAAGGTCGTTTCCGGCTGTCTTGACCGAACAGGGAGGCATGGACAGCGTCCCGCTGTCGGTGTGATAAAGCACATGGAGGTAAACACATTCCGCCCCCGGATCCGGCGGAACGGCGTGAGGGCGGATTGTGCACGGGGTCGTGCGTCCGCGTTTGATCAGGATGAAGACGCGAGCGGCAACATTCTACCCAAAGACGTCGAACAGATTGTGGACTGGTTCCCGATTGAAGCGGATTGCAACCGTTCCTTGGAACGTTTTTGGGAGACATACGCCCACTGCTCCATGTGTGGTTCCGCATCCTCGTGACGGATCATCGCGCATAGAATACAGGTCTGAGCACCGGCAATCTCTGTGACGCCTACACCGTTCGGCCATTCCCAGCACACGGCCGGTTTCTTCTTGAATTCGATGGTCAAACAAGGTAACGTGCGAAACATTTTACAGCAGGTCACGTTTCGACGGGCAAGGAGATATCCACATGGCCAACCTGATGATCAAATCCCGAGAATCCTGCCAGTACGATGCCGCTGCACTCGGCGAAGTGATGCTTCGCCTCGATCCGATGGATGTCCCCATAGCACGGGCGCGTCTGGCTCGGATCTGGCACGGGGGAGGAGAAACAAATGTTGCGGAGGGGCTTGCCTACTGTTTCGGTATGCGAACAACAGTAATCACCGCCCTGGTGGATGACGGTGTCGGGCGCAATATTGAAAACCAGATGCGCGAATCCGGCGTGGATACATCCCACATCATCTGGTTCAACACAAAGGGTAACGGGCGTTTTGCGACCGACGAAAAGGGGACTCTCCACAATGGCATCAACTTTACTTGGAACGGGAAGGGCGTTCTGCCCTCCGTCACGGAGTACTATCGGGCACACACACCAATCCGCGCGTTGAAGCCAGGCGATATTGATTGGGATGCTTTTTTCAAACTGGGCGTTCGTTGGTTCCACGTGGGAGGTATTTATGCGTTGATCTCGCCTACGTCTGGGCCGTTGGCCCTGGACGCTCTGCAGGCGGCCGGGCGGGCCGGCACGTTTCGTTCCTTCGATCTCAATTATCGCTCCAAGGTTGAACCGGATAAGGACAAAGCGCGGAGGATCAACCGTCAGATCGTAGAGCATGTGGATTTTTTAGTGGGAAATCAAAGCGACTTCAGCGACGCGCTGGGAGAAGAGGGGCAGAGAGTCGGCAAGGAAGAAGCATTCGATGTGTGGCTTCGTGCCTATTCTGACCTGCTGCGCCGAGTGGCCCGGACATATCCCCGTCTGAAGCTGATCGGCACTCAGCTCCGCGCGGCGCTGAGTGCCGACCGCATTAGCTGGGGCGCCGTACTGTACGATGTAGAAGCCGATGCGCTCCATCTGGCCACCGTACGGGAAAATGTCGAAATCGCAGACCGAACAGGCGGCGGTGACTCTTTCGTGTCCGGAGTGGCGGCGGCGTTGCTCCATGGGCTTACTCCGGCCGACGCCGTGCAATGGGGTGCCGCGCATGGTATCCTGGTGCAGGAGACGCCGGGTGACGTAACCATGGTGACGCAGCGCGAAGTCGAGGCGGAGATCACGCGTGCGCGAAGCGGTGGCGGAGTCAACGCCTTACGATAGAATCCTCGGCCGAAGGCGGCGCTGTCATCAGGGGGATCCTAAAAAACATGTGAAACGTCCTCTCAAGGAGGAATGCCATGGATTGTTATCGGAGGAATCGTCAACGGGTGGACGATGTGCTGCGAAAAAGTCGCGTCGTGGTTGTCATGAACAAGGCGCATGTAGAGAAACCCGAGCACATGGTGACCACGATGAAATGTGTATACGAGGCCGGCTACGTGGCCGAAGTCACCTTCCGCATTCCGGCCGAGATTTTGCGTGATGCGATGGCAGAACTGCGCTCTGTCCGTGCCGCTGCACCCGCGGATCGTCCCTTCATTCTCGGTGTGGGAAGCGTGATCAATCCTCGGGAACTCGATGCGGCCCTTGATATGGGTTTTGATATGATTGTCGCGCCGGCCAACGTGATGGGAGGATGCGGGCCGGGAATTGAGTTCGTCCGACGTTGCCATGCCGCCAACGTTTTTTGTGCGCCGGCGATTCTTTCCCCGACAGAGCTCAATTATTTCCTGGAGCGGGATGACGGCCTGGAACCGGATTGTCTCAAAGTATTCCCTGCAGGCGTGTACGGGCCGAAGGGCGTTGCGGACCTTCTAGCGCCGTTTGAGCGGACCCGACATCGCGGCAAAATGATTATGCCAACGGGCGCCGTGAATTATGAAACCGGTCCCGAATACCTCAAAGCCATTGCTAGCCGCGGTTTCACACCTGTGCTGGGAATGTCGGCTCCCCTTGAATTGGTGGTGCAGAGAAAGAAGCCAGGCGATCCGGACACGATACGGGAATCCTTGGACACGTTCCGGGCAACGTTCACGGGGTGAGATTGTTCCGGCTCAGAAAAGTGAGCGGCGTACTATTTCCGGCGCTGACCGTCTGCATGGGCGGCGCGCCAGCCGAGACGCTCCTGGGGCGTGGCGGATCGAACAGATGTGCGGTCCACAGAAAAGCTCTGCTGGACCGGACCTTCAACCGCCTGGGCCCGTAAGACGCGGTAGGGAAATAACGTGGCCGACTTATGCACGAGGGTTCGCGCTGACTATGAATACAAAAATAGATGCGTTATTCAGCATTGCGGATAAGGTAGTGGCTATAACGGGCGCCGCAGGTGTTTTATACGGATCTCTTTCCAAAGCGCTTGCCGCCAACGGAGCCAAGGTCGCTCTACTCGATCTTGTGGGGGATAAGTGTGAGGCTCTGGCGGAAGAAATCCGGCGTAAGGGAGGAACGGCTATAGGGATCACCTGCAATGTGCTCGACGCTCAAAGTGTTCGCAACGCCCTTCAGAACATTCTCGATGCCTACGGCCGCGTGGACGCTCTGATCAATGGAGCGGGAGGAAACCGCAAAGGCGCGACCGTTCCCCCGGACGGCGACTTTACTTCCCTGTCGTTGGACGAGCTCGATACGGTTTTCCAGCTTAACTACAAGGGAACCGTTCTTCCCTCGCAGATTTTCTGCGCGTATTTTGCCTCTGTGGGGAAAGGGACCATCATCAATACCTCTTCCATGAGTGCCTTGACGCCTTTGACCCATGTTCCCGGATATTCGAACGCCAAGGCGGCCGTTACCAACTTCACCCAGTGGCTGGCCGCACAAGTTTGTGTGGATTTTCCTGGGGCCATTATTCGCGTGAACGAAATCGCCCCGGGTTTTTTTGACACCACGCAAAACCATTTTCTTCTTTACGAACCGGACGATAAGACGCTCACCCAACGCGGACGAGCCATCATCGCGCACACCCCTTTGGGGCGGTTCGGAAAACCCGAAGAACTGGTTGGCCCCCTTATCCTCCTGTTGTCCGACGCGGGCAGTTTTCTCCATGGCGTCACCCTCTGTGTGGATGGCGGGTTCAACGCCTACTCGGGGGTAGGTCCCCTTGATGAAAAGAAGACCCCCTGATTTTGCTTCCCTGCCCGATAGTGGGCCGAAGCGCAACCCAATCCCTCTAACGACCGATCGTTTCAGGGCCTCGGAAACAGTTTCGCGTTTCGGCGACTGCTTTTGTATCGTCCGAATCGGCTTTTTGTTACGAACACGCACGAGCTATGCGACGCGTGTAACGTCTTTTTGACCCGGGCGAACACGCGCTGTGTTCGGCGCCTCCTCCACACCTTTGCTGGATTCAATCGTGCGTAGATCAAAAAGACGCTAGCCGTTGATTTAGGGTGCTGTGATTGTCCGGAATGATTGGGGACGGCAACGCGGACTTCAGATGGGATATAAATGTGGATGCGAAGGTGTTTATCCTGGTTCCCAGACGTCGGTACGAGTGATACGTGATACCGAGAAATTTGTTTTTATCCTCCTCTGCGGAAACGGGGACAAGCCACGAACGACCTCGTGACCATTGGCGTCAACGGTTTCGATCCGTTCCAACCAATGGAATGTGATGGGCGTGGAAAGTTCCTGACTTGCGAGTCGCGCGCGAACGGTAGTTCGCGCGGACGGCATTTTGGACGACCGGTGGGCGACCGTCCGGTTCCCTATCGCGATTCTCCGCCATCCCGTGCTGCGTGACACTGCGAGCCGATCCCTCAAGCCGGCACCAGGGGCGCGGCCACTCGCTCGCGGTTCCTTATCCGCCGTTTCGGGT
>FWPU01001000.1_pt1 | contig 88390 bp, 83 predicted proteins | sample 2228361 | NCBI WGS metagenome assembly FWPU01 (sample SAMEA103939777, study PRJEB20133) | metagenome
GGGGATGGCGGGAACCGTTTACTTTGCGGGAGCAGTGGTGCTGGGAGCTGGGCTCCTCCAGATTGCTTGGGGGGCAGCAAAATCGCGCACGAACCGTCGTGCCAAGTTCTTGATGCATGCCACGGTGATTCATATTGCGTTGTTGTATGGCATGATGATGGTTGACCGAATCTAGAGCAAGGCGGAGGAACAACTTCAGGTGTCGGTGCAATGACCGCACAACAGGAACAGCTTCTTTTGGTCCTTCTATGTTTGCTTGTTGTTTTGCTGTCCCTGGGCGGCCTTGCGTGGTCATTTCAGGCGGCCCTACTTTTGCCACAGATCACCATGGACGGTCTTCTGCTGGTGCTGATCTGCCTGACGATGGCCACGGTTTTTGCCGCCATGCTCTATTCCATTGCGAAGAGAGCGGGCTGGCTTGAAACTCTTTTGTCATGGAGCAGGAAGAACTCCCAACAGGCATCCGCTGAATTTTCACCGAAGAGCGCGGAAGCTCAAAGCGCCGGTGCTGCCGCGAATCCTAGCTCCCAAGGGGACCGCGAGGAATCCTAGCCCGCTCGGCGTCGAGAAAGCAGCTTGTTCCGATGTCCCATGCCGGCCTGAACGCAATTCTTAATTCTGCTGCCACGGTGATGCTTCTTGCCGGGTTCGCATTCATCCGGAAACGGCGGGTTCAGGCGCACCGCTTCTGTATGCTGACTGCCTTTGGATTGTCAGCGGCATTTTTGATTTCCTACGTCGTCTATCACATCCAAACAGGTTCCGTCCCCTTCACCGGCGAAGGGTGGATTCGGCATGTCTATTTTGCAATTTTGCTAAGCCACATTTTGCTGGCAGCGCTGATTGTTCCGCTTGCGTTGGTCACGCTGCGGCGGGGACTACGTGGGGATTACGCGCGACACAAAAAGCTGGCACGGTTCACTCTGCCGATCTGGCTGTACGTGTCGGTCACTGGCGTTTTGATCTATCTGCTGCTGTACCACGTGTACCCTGCCCGGTTCGTGTCGCCACCCGCAGCAGGTGTGACTCTGGACATCATCAAGACTGGAATTCTGTAATGCACGATGTGTCCAACCCGTTGTCGCAGATCGGAAAGAGCAGTCGGACCGGTGTTGCCCGCCGGTGGACGTATGCGGTTATGATACTTGCGCTGTTGTTCGTTTTGATGCCATTTCTCTTCTGGCAATCCACTTGGTTCGGCCGTCCTCTCGATGACGAGGAAATGGGAGAATACCTGAGAGATACGGAGAAACCGCGAAAGGTTCAGCATGCTCTGTCGCAGATTAGCGACCGTATGATTCAGGGCGATAAGACCGCACGCCGGTGGTATCCCGAGGTTGTCCGGCTCGCGAACAATCCGGTTGACGAGATACGCCTCACGGCGGCTTGGGTAATGGGGCAGGATAGCAACGTACCGGACTTCCATGAAGCGCTGTTGGAGCTGTTGGATGACCCGAATCCGATGGTGCGTCGAAATGCCGCCTTGTCGCTGGTTCGATATGGCGACGAAAGTGGACGGCGGGAATTGCTTGCTATGCTACAGCCGTTTGGGGTAACCGCGCCGGCTTCGGGCGTTCTCAAACATCGCCTCCGAGCAGGCGATGTGGTGAATCCCGGGACGCTGCTCGCGCGCATTGAAATGGGCGGGGAAGCGGTGGAGGTGCGCTCCCCCGTGCCAGGAACGGTTAAGAGATGGGTCGAGGGTCAGAACAGCCAGGTGAGTGTGGCGGAAACAGTCGTGGAGGTCGCTCCAAGCCCCGAGATGGTTTGGGAGGCACTGCGAGCGCTTGTGCTAGTCGGACAGCCGGAGGACCTGGAGCTTGTGCGTAGTTATGAATCCGGCGTGGTCGGCATGCCGGATCAGATCGCCTTGCAGGCAAAGGAAACCGTCCGCGCGATACTGGCGCGAACCGAATAGCTTCGTTTAGTAGGGGAGTTCGCCGTGGACAGCTTCCCATTCGGAAGTTGATACCATGTCAATCGCGTCCCAGGGGCATCCTTCCAGAAATGTTCCGTCAGGGCCCTTGCTGGTGCACAGCTTGCAACCAATACACAGGAGCGGATCAACTTCAATACGACCAAATGGCGGATGGTCCGGGTCCGGGACCCAGTACATACACTCCGCGACCGGGCAGTAATCCACACAAGCCGGTGATCCCGCACATCCCGTACAACACTCGTTGATGACCGCCAGAATGTTGGGCTTTTTCTTGCGCTTGGTGGTCATCCCCTTGGACATGGGGGCGTGCTTCACTACCTTGCGCGGTTGATATTGAGTTTGTACTGTATCGTTCAAAGAGCGACCAGTCCTTTTTACAGAAGGAGTAAAGTTTCTCCTGCTGAGGGCTTCCGATACAAAATTCTATGGCGCAGAGCTGGAATGGTCAACCCTCATTGTGTAGCAGCGCCGTGCGCAGAAAAGAACTCCCTATCTCCCTTACCTAACACTCAGTCTGCGAAACCTTGCCCATGATCGCCCGCGCAAATTCCATTGTAGTGGCTGTTCCTCCGACGTCGGGCGTCAACGTCTTCCCCTCGGCATACACATCATGAAGCGCCTTCTCGATCCGGCGAGCGGCTTCGGGTTCGCCCAAATGTTCCAGCATCAGCAGGCCGCTCATTAACAAGGCTGTTGGGTTTGCGATGCCCTTTCCGGCAATATCGGGCGCCGTTCCGTGGACAGCCTCGAAGATAGCGACGTGGTTCCCAAGATTGGCACTCCCGACAAGCCCAAGGCCACCCACCAAACCGGCTGCCAGATCACTCACTACATCGCCGTAGAGATTCGGCAGCAACAGCACATCGAATTGCCCTGGATCCAGCACGAGCTGCATACACGCGTTGTCAACAATCAACTCCCGGTATTGAATTTCGGTAAACTGTGCTGCCACTTTTCGCACCGAAGTAAGGAAGAGGCCGTCGGAAAGTTTCATGATGTTGGCCTTGTGGATCGCGCTGACCTGGCGGCGGTGGTGCGTTCGTGCATACTGAAAGGCAAACTCCGCGATTCGGGTAGAAGCTCTCTCCGTAATAATCTTCAGGCTTTCTACCACACCGGGAACAACCGTATGTTCCAACCCCGAGTAGAGATCCTCAGTATTCTCTCTGACAATGACGAGGTCTACGCCTTCGTACCTCGACCTTACACCGGGAAGATTCTTTACCGGCCGGAGGTTTGCATAGAGGTCCAGGGCCTTGCGCAATCCGACGTTGATGCTCGGCGGGCCAGTTGCTATCGGCGTAGCGATGGGGCCTTTCAGGGCGACACGGCTCCGGCGCACCGATTCAACCAGTTGGTCATGTAGAAATTCGCCGTGCCGCCGTTCCGCTTCCGGAGGCGCATTAACCACCTCCCAGTCAATGGCCACACCTGTGGATTCAATAATTTCTTTGACTGCACTGGCGACTTCAGGACCGATGCCATCGCCCGGGATCAACGTGACGGTGTGCTTCATTGTGAGCGGCTATTGTAAGAGAATCTCAGTTGATTGTGTACTTGCCCGCGGATCTAAAGTTGTCCGGTCAGCAGGCGTGGCAATTGCTGCACCAACAAGGGCGCACCCTTGGGCTGGGCACAAGAATCAAATAACATGAGCCTTGTGTGTTGCCCGTGTCGGCTCAACTTGCTATCTGCGTGCCTGAATCTGTTATAATGAAACAGCAAAAAGCGGCTAACGGAGAGGTAGGTACCGTGATCCATCTCACCCCAGTTGCGATTGCGAAGGTCAAGGAAATCATGGCCCAGCAAAACCCGCAGCCCGCAGCGCTTCGCGTGGCTGTGGTCGGCGGGGGCTGCTCTGGCTTCCAGTACCATATGGCTTTTGACAACAACGAGAATGGCGCTGACAATGTCCTCGAATTTGATGGGCTCAAGGTACTGGTGGACCAGATGAGCCAGATGTACCTGGACGGCGTCGAGATCGACTACATCGAAACGCTGGAAGGCGCTGGCTTCAAGTTTAACAATCCGAACGTCAAGAGCACCTGCGGCTGCGGCAGCTCCTTCAGCGTCTGAATCCTGGCTTTGCGGCGCGTTGTCTTTTTTTTGGGCCTCGCGGTTACCGCGGGGTCGTACTGTTTCCATTACAGACAAAATTCCCGCCTTCAGGTCGGAGCCTCTGCCTGCGAGTGATTCCGCGTACCTGCACGTCCGAAATCCGGTGTATGCTACTGATCCGCGATGAAGATCGCACTGGCACAGTTCAACCCCACAGTGGGAGATTTCGAGGGGAATGCTGCGCGAATTCGTGTACTCGCCGAGCAGGCTCGGCAGCGCGGGGCTGACCTGGCAGTGTTTTCCGAACTGTGCCTCTGCGGATACCCACCCCAGGATCTATTGGAGCGCCCAGCGTTTTTGGAGCAGAACCTCACGGAGCTCAGCCGGCTGGCCGAAACAATTCCGCTCAGATCCATCGTGGGATACGTAGCACGTTCTCGAGATGGTTCAGGCAAGCTGGCGGCCAACGCCGCAGCCTTGATCGCAGATGGCAAAGTTCTGTTTGAGCAGCACAAAATGCTCCTTCCCACCTACGACGTTTTCGACGAGTCACGATATTTCCAGCCGGCACGCCGCCAGCACGTACTCACTCTGTGCGGATCGAAGATCGGCCTGACCATCTGCGAGGATATTTGGAACGACAAGATGTTCTGGGCCAAGCCGATGTACGAGCGGGATCCCGTTTCGGAGCTCGTCGAGCAGGGAAGTAGTGTGATTATCAATATTTCCGCGTCGCCTTACACGCTAAACAAGCGGACATTGAGATTGGACATGTTGAAGGCTCTGGCCAAACACCATTCGCGTCCGGTGGTGTATGTGAACCAGGTGGGTGGGAATGATCACCTGGTTTTCGATGGTTCGAGCGTCGCCGTACTTCCGAACAGCAGGATTGCAGCACAGGCGCGGTCGTTTGAGGAAGATCTCGTTGTATTCGACACAGATACTGGGAAAGGAGAACTCCGTGGGCAGCCGGATGACGAACTTGAAGCCGTTTTTCGGGCCCTCGTAGTGGGCACGCGAGACTATCTCACAAAGTGCGGATTTCAAAAAGTAGTGGTTGGGCTCAGCGGCGGCATTGACTCCGCTGTGGTTGCAGCAATTGCTGTGGCCGCTACGGGCAGAGAAAATGTCCTAACAGTGGCCATGCCGGGCCCATACTCCAGCGCGGCGAGTCTGGAGGACGCCCGCACTCTGGCAAAGAATCTGAAAGTCGAGTTCAAGGTGATACCGATTCTTGACGTATATCAGTCGTACCTTAGCGTCTTGCAGCCTTCGTTCGAAGGCTGTTCCCCTGACGTCACAGAAGAAAACCTTCAGGCCCGCATACGGGGCAACATTTTAATGGCCCTTTCGAACAAGTTCGACTCACTCGTCCTGAGTACCGGAAACAAATCTGAGCTCGCGGTCGGCTATTGTACCCTTTACGGGGATATGGCCGGCGGGCTGGCCGTGCTCTCCGACGTCCCCAAAACCATGGTCTACGAATTGGCCAAGCTCATCAATCGGAACTTCCGTGCTGCGACTGGCACCGAGCCAATTCCCGAATCCATTTTCCTAAAACCCCCGTCCGCTGAACTTCGGTCCAATCAGACTGACCAAGACGTTTTGCCGCCATACGATGTGTTGGACCGAATTCTTCGGGCCTATATCGAAGATCTTCGTCCCCCTGAAGAGATTGCACAACGATATGGCTATCACCTTAGCCTGGTCGAAGACGTCGTGGACCGCGTAAATCGCAGCGAATACAAGCGCAAGCAAGCTCCTCCGGGACTGAAAATAACCTCCAAGGCATTCGGCCCCGGGCGCCGCCTCCCGATTGCGAACAAGTTTAGGGGCTAGCTCGAGCACCCATCCCACCCGTCCCTGGAATGAAGAAATCCCTCCCAGCGCGCCAGCAGGAGCGGGAGGGGAATCCCGACACCAGACAGCCGCCCAACCACGGCCACTAGGAAACATAATATACCTTATCCGACTCTCAAATAAATTGGGCTTTTCAGGGCCATTCTCCTGGTTGCGCCGCAAGCTATTCCTGGGCTTCCTATGTAAGCGAATCCCATGTGGTATCCTCTCTGTCGAACGCGCCTGACGATTTCTTTACCGAGGAGCTTGTGCCGATGAAAAAGACGCGCACGGAAAAGGATTCGCTTGGGCCTGTGGAAGTACCGGCAGCGGCTTATTACGGCGCGCAGACCCAGCGCGCAATTGAGAACTACCCGATCAGTGGCTATCGTGCTCACCCCCTGCTGATTCGCGCCATGGGCATGATCAAGAAGGCGGCAGCCACTGCCAACCGTAGCCTGAACCTGTTAGACCGCAAGCGAGCAGACGCCATTATAACGGCCTCGGATGAAGTAATCCGGGGAAAGCTGGATGCGGAGTTCGTCGTGGACGTTTACCAGGCAGGGGCCGGGGTCAGCTTTCATATGAATACGAATGAGGTCATTGCCAACCGCGCGATCGAAATCCTCGGCGGCAGGCGTGGAGACTACAGCGTTGTTCATCCGAATGACCATGTAAACTTTGGGCAATCAACAAACGACGTCTTTCCCACAGCGATGCGGCTGGCATCCCTTATGCTCCTCGATGGGCTGCTGGATGCATTGTCAGAATTAGAGGAAGCCTTCGCACAAAAGGGCAAGGAGTTCGACCACCTTCTGAAATCCGGTCGTACCCACATGATGGACGCTGTACCGGTACGCCTTGGGCAGGAGTTCGCAGCCTATGCTACTGCCATGAAGAGATCTGCACTGGTAATCCGCCAAGCGCAAGATTTTCTGCGAGAACTGGGGCTGGGCGGAACGGCTGTGGGAACCGGCGTCAATTCGCATCCGAAATATCAGAGGCTGGTGGTACAGACATTGAGCAAGGTGAGCGGTCAGCGCCTGATCGCCACAGACGACTTGCGCTATGCGATGCAGTCAAATCTGGCCATGTCTGTCGCCTCTGCGGCACTTCGCAATCTCGCCCTTGAACTGATACGGATTACGAACGACCTCCGGCTGCTTTCCAGTGGCCCGAACACAGGCTTGGCCGAGATCACCCTTCCGGCGCTCCAGCCCGGATCATCCATTATGCCCGGCAAGATCAATCCGGTGATGGGCGAGCTGACGGCGATGGTCGGCTTCCAGGCGGTTGGGGGTGACGTTGCGACGGCCCTCGCTGTGCAAGCCGGGCAGCTCGAACTGAACGTCATGATGCCCACCATGGCCTGGAATGTGCTGCACACGGCGGAGATTTTGAAGAACACCATTCGGGTGCTCACCACGAAATGTGTCCGAGGCATCACCGCGAATGAAAAGCGACTCAAGCATTATGCTGAAGCCACAATCTCTCTGGCAGCAGCTTTGAATCCCTATATCGGATATGCAGCCGCGGCCGAAGTTGCGAAAGAGAGTGTGCGGACCGGGAAAACAGTTACCCAAATCGCTCTGGAACGAAAGTTGCTGGATGAAAAATTGTTGCGTGAGATTCTCGACCCCTACCGCATGACCGAGCCGGCGCCCCCTGTTAAGGCTGCGCTTAGAGGAGTTAAGGAGGGGGCAATCTAGGCCACTAATAGGTGAACCGGGCAGCGTCAGGCAGGTACCGCGGTGTTCGGCGCCGGCCAAGGCTCCAATAGTTTTTCTTTCCGGTAGAGGAGTGCGGTGACATCGTACGTCGCAAGTTCGAAGCCGTGGCCGTGGGTAATGGCATCAGTCGGGCAGGATTCCACGCAGTAGCCACAGAATATGCACCGAGAATAGTCAATGTTGTAAATGCTCGCGTACCGTTCGCCGGCGGAAATACGGTTGTCGGCAGTATTTTCCGCGGCTTCGATGTAGATGCACTGGGCCGGGCATGCAGCGGCGCATAGGAAGCAGGCCACGCATTTTTCCAGACCATTTTCGTCTCTCTGGAGGACGTGGATTCCCCGGTAGCGCGGCATAAATTTGACCGGCGCATCGGGATAGTGCTCTGTGACCGGCTTCCGCCACAGATTGCGAAACGTGACGCCGAAGCCCTTCATCAGCGCAACAAACGTCTCCCCGAATTCGCGCACTCCAGTTCCCATCACCGGTCAGTTTAACAAACAGGGCAATGAGGGGCAAATGCGTCTGATCTCATTGGGAATCGATAGCGCTTCCGATCAACTAAAGCTGTAGACTGCACCGGTCAGTTCCCTGCTATGGCGCGGACAATCTGCTGGCCGTGGAATCGGCCATTTTCTATAAAAATTTCTCCTGTTTGATTCCCGCCAATCACCACGCCTGCTAGATACAGACCAGGCACATTGCTCTCCAGTGTCGCCGGGTCATAAGCGGGCTTGTTCGTCTCTGGCGCGAGCTGGACGCCCAGGGAGCGCAGGAAATCGAAGTCTGGATGGTAACCGGTCAGGGCAAACACGAAATCGGCCTGAATAAAACGTTCCTCGGCACCGTCTCGCCCCTGTTGCACCCACACTCCAGCCGGTTCAATACGTGTCACCACGGTGTCAAACAATGCCTTCACTTGCCCAGCCTTGATGCGGTTCTCGATGTCAGGATGCAACCAGTACTTGATGCTAGATCCGAGTCGCCCTCGACGGTGAATAAGTGTGACCCTCGCGCCGCCGCGGAATAGGTCCAAGGCGGCTTCCACCGCCGAGTTTTTTCCGCCAATAACAACCACGTCTCGGTTCCAACACGGATGCGCCTCTCGGTAATAATGCGAGACATGCGGCAAATCCTCACCGGGTATTCCGAGCAGGTTCGGCAGGTCATAATATCCGGTTGCGACAACGATACGTTTCGCGCGGTGTTGCTGCGGTGCGCCCGCCCTACCCTCTGTGTGCACCAGGAACGTCCCAGCGTGTGTGTCCACGCGCGCGACACGCTCGTACAACCTCAGCTGCAGACCCTCGTGTTCCGCACACTTTCGGTAATATTTCAGGGCTTCGCTACGCGTGGGCTTTTCGCCGGCACAAACCATGGGTAGGCCCCCGATCTCGATCAGTTCCGGCGTGGTGAAGAACACCATGTTCGTCGGATAATGAAAAATTGAGTTACACAAGCAGCCCTTGTCAATTACAAGCGTGCGAAGTCCGCGCCGCTGTGCTTCAATGGCAGTGGCCAGCCCAGTCGGGCCAGCCCCGATACAAATCACGTCATAAAGCATTGCAATCTTCTGCCCACGAATTCGACAAGAAAATCCCACAAGCCAGTTCTGAGGTTCAAGACACAGAATTCAAGCGAGCACGCAAATTGCAGCTCATCCTCTGGACGTCGGCAGACCATTCGCGCAGGCATTCCAGCCGGGCAATCGAGTCCCGAAGCCGCCGAGCTTCTTCTGTGGAGAGTGATATTGCATAACTACTCTGCGCGGCGTCAGTGTCGAAAACCTCGCACAACTTCAATAGTAAAGCTTCATCTGCACCCAAACTGCTCTTGGAGCTGAGCGGGCCCAGGTCAAGCGTCAATCCTTCCGGTCCGTGACGCAAAAGAGCTGGATCTACGGTGCGAACCAGACTGACCAAAGACAGCACCAGTTCGTCGCTCGTAAAATCGAATTTGGCGGCGTTGCTCACCCCGGCAAGCTGAGAAGTTTCACCAGATGTGTCGTAAAATTCTCTAGCTCGACGAGCCGCTCCGGTGTGGCCTCAACGCGGTGACCCTTCCAGACAAACCACCCTTTGCCTTCAATTTCCACGCGGGCGCTCAGGTGTCCCTCCACAAGATGACAGGGGCGAGTGTAGAACGAGAGACTGCCGTCCGCACTGCGATTCAACAACACAGCGCAATTTCCCTTTTTTACGCCGATGTAACGCTCGTACATGGGGAACGCAACGATCGTAAAACCGTCAGCCACGAGTGCCTGCAAACGGCTGATAATTTCAGGCTTGAGCTCTGCCATAGGCCTGATGACGCAAAGGAGGGGCTCCCCTGTCCCTGCCAGATAAAGATTCAAGTTCCAAGAGAATCTCAGGCGACGGCGGAGTCGGATTTCCTCACTTCCTGCTCCAAAGCATTCAAGACGGAATGAAGTGCAGCGACGAGTTCCTCACGCGAAACATGTGTCTTGCGGAATTGGACACGCAGTCGGAAGGATTCATCGTCGGGAACAAAGCTGAACAGGAAAGGTTGGGGACGCGGCCCCGAAGCTTTTTCCTCCCGCCGCTCCCGCCGCACCTCTTCCCGAGTCAACCTTCCCTGAATAATTCGATGCATCATTTCAGCCATCTTTTTTTCATTCGGCTGGCGGGCAATTTGTAGGAGCAGCGACTTGCTCGTAATACCCTTCTCCGCACACCGGCGCCGTATCAGGATGGGAATATTCAATAAGGACAGAGTTTCGGTAATAGACGAGCGCGCCCGGCCAATCTTCCTGGCGATGTCTTCGTGCGTGTAGTCAAATTGTTCGGCCAACCGTGCCAGCCCCTCCGCTTCCTCGAAAGGGGTCAAGTCCTTGCGCTGAAGGTTTTCTATCAGGGCCAGCTCGAGAGTTTCCGCATCGTCGGCGATTTTTTCGATGCAAGGCAGTTCGCGTAGGCCGGCAGCTCGTGCTGCGTGGTATCTGCGTTCGCCGGAAATAATGTAGTACGTATCCTCACGCGGTACGAACCGCACCAACAGGGGTTCCAAAACGCCTTTCTCCCGAATCGAATCCGTCAACTCGGCCAAGTCACCTAGAGCTTTTCGCGGCTGGTCAGGGTTCGGACGGATCTTTTCAACCGGCAGCATGCGCCCGACGGCAGCTCCGCTGTAGCTGGTCAGCGACTCGACATAATGTGCGTCATGCCGCATCTTCAGTGTGACGGGCAATCCGATCTTCCTCGGCACGTTGCATGACCTCCTGCGCAAACTTGCGATATTCCTGGGCCCCGGGCGACTTGGGGGCGAAAGTGAAAATGGTTTCTTTATAGGCCGGACTCTCCTCAAGACGGACGTTCTTGCTGATGCGAGTCTTAAACAAAACAGGCCCAAACACAGAGCGAATCTGTTCGTGGGTGTCGCGTGAGATGTTGGTGCGTTTGTCAAACAAAGTGATGACAACGCCCATCATTTTCAGACTGGGGTTGGGCCGGGCTCGCACTCGCTCGTACGTTTCGAGCAAATCATCCGTACCCTCGATGGCGAAATAAGCCGCCTGGATAGGAACAATCAGGTGCGTTGCGGCAACCAGGGCATTCACCGTGAGGATCCCCAGGGCAGGCGGTGTGTCCAGCACGATGAAATCATAGTTCTTCTGAACCAGTGCCAGAGCGTCCTTCAATTTGTAAGGTGCGTCGAACTGCCCGGCAAGCTGCTGCTCAAGCTTGGCGAGCGCCAGCCGCCCGGGCGCTACAAACAGGCAGGGATCCTTCGTTGGACGGATCACGCTGGTAACTTCCATGCGATGGTCGCTCAGGACGTCGTAAATCGAATTTTGGATTTCCGTGGGATCAAAGAACGCAATTGTGGAATTGGCTTGAGGGTCGAGGTCCACGAGCAGCGTCTTCTTCTTCCGGAGCGCGATGGCGGCTGCAAGGTTGATAGCGGTGGTGGTTTTGCCGACTCCACCCTTCTGATTGGCAATCGCCAGAATTGTCGTCATTTCGCAGCCCGTCCGCGTCAGTTCGACGGGACGTTTCGCTCCCTAGCGCCCGAAGATGGATCGGGAACCAGGCCCCTAAATATGGAAGCACTAGCCCCGGACCGCACCATAAGTGGTATCAATTTACAGTCCTCTGCGCAGGAAAGGCAAGAGAAAAATACAGAAATTTAATGGGTTAGCCCGCCCGATGGCCTATTCCGCGACTACATCTTATAGCGGCCCAAGTCCTCGTCGCTCAGATTTTCCAACCACTTGCGCAGCTCTTCGCTTGTGGTCTTTTCCGCGACGGCGCTTGCAATTCTAGAGTTCTTCAAGACATCCTCTTCCACGAAGATTGGACAGTCCACCCGAAGAGCCAAAGCCAAGGCATCCGACGGCCGCGAGTCTATGGACATCATGCGTCCATCGCGTTCCATCCAGATGAGGGCATAGAACGTATCGTCCTTGAGGTCGTTCACCACGACCTTCTGCACCCTCACGTTGAGACCCAGCAACAAATTACGCATCAGGTCGTGAGTCATCGGCCGTGGCGTCTGTACTTTCTCAATCTCCAGGGCAATGGCATTTGCTTCGTAAACGCCGACCCAAATGGGCAGGATAGCATTCCCGCTTACGTCCTTCAGGACAACGATGGGCATGTTCGTTACGGGGTCCATCATGAGACCTCGAATCTTCATTTCAATTTCCATCGTTGCCTCCCTGGTTTGATTCAAACACCTCTTCCCCAACCAGGCTGTTCGGCCCGGCGCCTACAATGCGAACACTGACATATTCTCCCAGATCGGGAGTCCGCGACGAAGTAAAATTGATTACCCGGTTGCTGGATGCGCGACCTGTCCACTGGCCCGGCCGGCCCCGCCCTTCCACCAGAACCTCCAGAACGGACCCGACCAACGCTTGATTTCGTACCAGCTGAATCTGCCGCTGTCTCGCTTGGAGAACGGCCAGCCTCCTTCCCTTCTCTTCTTCGGGCACGTCGTCTTCCAGGGAAAGCGCGGCCGTATTCGGTCGCGGAGAAAACTTGAACGAGAAAGCGCCATCATACTGCACCTGGTCCAATAAGCTCAGCGTCTCCTCGAAATCAGCCTCAGTTTCACCTGGAAAACCGACAATCAGGTCCGTCGTGAGGCTAATGGGCCGTTTCGCCCGCTGGATGGTAGCCACGCGGTCCAGATACTGCTCGCGAGTGTATTCTCGGTTCATCAATCGCAGAACGCGAGTGGAACCGGATTGCACCGGCAGGTGTATGTGATCACACAATACCTGGTTGGCTTCGATCACGCGCACAATCTCCGGATGAAAATCGCGCGGATGCGATGTCGTGAAACGGACACGCCGTAGGCCGGGAACCTGGGCAATGCAGTCCAGCAGCTCGGCAAAAGATAACTTGCGGGGTGACGGGTCGCGATAGGAATTCACGTTTTGTCCCAGCAACTGGACCTCGGTATATCCTAGATCCACAAGGCCACGAACTTCCTCCAAAATGGATTCCGAGGTTCGGCTCCGTTCCGGACCTCGCGTGAAGGGAACCACACAATAAGCGCAAGACTTGTCGCAGCCTTCAATAATCGTGACGTAGGCGCGAAAGCGGTTGTCCCGACGGGTGAATTCTGTCTCGAAGGTTTCGTCGGTGTCAGTTTCCAGGCCGACGACGCGGCGATTTCCGGCCTCGAGTTCTGCGAGCAATTGCGGGAGTTTTCGATAGCTCGCGGAACCGCATACCAAGCTGACCCAAGGCGCGCGACTAAAAATCTCTTTGCCCTCCTGCTGTGCCACGCAGCCGAGGACGCCAATAATCTTTCCATCTCCAGTGGCGCGCAAGTGCCCAAGCCGGGAGAATACCTTCTGCGCCGCTTTCTCGCGAATCGAGCATGTGTTGTAGAACACCAGGTCTGCGTCACCGGGTGCTTCAACCTGCCGGTATCCTCTGCTCAGAAGCACGCCAGCGACTTTCTCCGAATCATGGACATTCATCTGGCAGCCAAAGGTTTCAAGGTAAAAGGTCCGCCGACCCGCGGTGTTGTACTCGCGGTGGAGGATGGAACTGTCGGCGGCCTGCGGATTTCGGCGCAGTGTTTCGCCAGTCAATTCTTCGAGCCGGACATGAATTCGCTCGTCCATTGAATTGCATCCATTTTAACACAGTGCATTCCTCAGCCAAGTGAGGCACGGGCTCTTTCCTTCGCCCACCCTCGCGTCTGGTGCTTGCCCGACCTGAGCTCCGGTTGTGTTCTAAGAAATAGCAGTCGCTCAGCATCAAGGATGCTTTTGTTTGACCGCTACCTACCGCTGTGCTAGGTTGAATTTTCAGTGCTGAGGCGCGGCTTCTGGGGGGCACCATTCCGGGTCTGCTTCTTTTTGCTGTGGTTGGGCAGCTAGGAGACTTGTTGCAACAAACGGGCTGGGTAGCCCGCATTGTTCTCCTTCTCCTGCTGGGGTTCTCGCTGTTCTCCTGGGCCATTATCCTTCATAAGTATCGTCGCTTTGGCACCATCGAGCGTCAGACTAATCAATTTCTGCAAGTGTTCCGTTCCAGTGATAGGCTTCCTGCTCCCAAGTCGCTGGGTGTTGCGGCAGGAGCATCGCCGCTCGCGGCAGTTTACTCGGCCGGATATCGCGAGCTGGAATCGCAACTGAATTCGGCCAATCCGCATGGTGGAAAGCTGAAGAGCCTAAACGCTGTTGCAGTCTCCATGCAATTGGCTTCCGGCGAACAGATTCGCGGGCTGGAACGCTACATGCCTTGGCTGGCCACCACGGGTTCGGTGACTCCTTTCATCGGACTTTTCGGGACGGTCTGGGGCGTGATGGACGCCTTCAGCGGCTTGGGCGAAGCAGGAGCGTCCAGCCTGCGAGCCGTTGCTCCTGGAATGGCGGAGGCATTGGTGGCGACTGCGGCCGGCCTGTTCACTGCTATCCCCGCAGTGATTGCCTACAACCACTATCTGCACCACATCCGGGATCTAGCTGCCCGGATGGACAATTTCACGGCCGAGTTCCTCGCTGTCATTGAGAAAACTTACGGTTAGCGCAATATGCCGCAGATCAGCCGCCAGACAGGGTCCTCCCTTTCGGATATCAACATTGTGCCCTTTGTGGACGTTGTCCTCGTCCTGCTGGTGATTTTCATGATAACCGCGCCAATCCTGCAGTCCGGGATTGAAGTGGCCTTACCGAGGACCAAAACGGTAAAGGAAATCACCGAGGAACGATTCGTGATTACCATTGATCGTGCCCAGCGCGTCTATTTGGGAAACGAACCGGTGAATTTGCGCCAATTGGGCCAGATGATCCGCGAGCGATCGCGCGCCCCGGAGCAACAGGCAGTATTTTTGCGCTGCGACGAAGCTGTACCCTTCGGGAGCTGGGCGGCGGTGGTTGACGAATTGCGCCAGGCGGGCATCCAAAATGTCAGCGTGGTGACTGAGCCGATCAGGTCGCGGCCACGCAGACGGTGAAATGGCAGCCGTTCCTATCAACACTGGTACCGGGGAGAATCTGAAGCAGCCGCTCGTGTGGTCGGTGCTGCTGCACCTGGCTGTGGGCATCCTGCTGGTGATTTCCACTTTGCGGTCGCACCGCGGGGAGATGTGGGGCGGAGCGGGCGGTGGTGCAATAACCGTGGGCGTCGTTGGCACTTTGCCCGGCGTGCCACTTCCCCGCCCCGACGTGACCACCACGAGCCGAGTGGCGGACCTCAGCAAAGGCCTTCATCAGGAAGAGCCGAAATCGCCCGAGTCCAGAGCAGACGCAGCCGCGATCCCCGAGTTTGAGAAGAACAGGCCGCAGAAAAACGTCAGCAAGCCTTCGAAAGTGCTGGAAGACCTCACGCCACCACCCGAGGGCGCAATCCCTTATGGACAAGGAGGCACTCCGACCCTGCCCTACACACAATTCAGCATGGGCGGCGGTACCGAAGGTGCCCTTGGCTTCAGCGGCCCGGGAGGGGCCTTCGGTGCGCGGTATCCGTGGTACGTCGAAGCGATACGCCGAAAGATCAGCGGCAACTGGCTACACACCACTATTGATCCCCGCGTGCACTGGGCTCCCCGCGTGGTAGTGACATTCCAGATTCTCCGTCACGGTTCGATCGTGAATGTCGAAGTGTTGCGGTCTAGTGGCAACGACTCGGTTGATCGTTCCGCCGTGCGAGCAGTTCTCAGCTCGAATCCGGTTGAACCGCTCCCGTCAGGATACTCTGGCTCTTACGTCCAGGTTGAATTTTGGTTTGATTTTCGCCGTCAGCAGAGTTGAATCTCCTATGAGAAATATTTCAACGGGCCCCGGTGAATGAGACGGACAACACCAGCCTCAAGGTCGTCACTTAACTCCCGAATGCGGTGCGTGCTGGGCGTGATACTTTTTGGCTGCGCGGTCGCCCCGGCCGTTCGCTTGACTTCGGCAGGCCCGCAGGATTGGTTTCGTACGGGGACTGGCCTTGGGGTCGAGAAAGCTCGGTTGGCGAGTGCGGATTTTGTGCCACGGAATTCGCTAGCGAGTCCCGCCGCACGGCTATTCAGCGAAGTGCTTTATGCGGACCTCGAATATTCCGGAATTACCGAGATGGTCAGCAAGAGTTTCTTTCCGCTTACCCAACCAAGCGTTCCTTCCGAGCTTCGGCCCACCGATTGGAGTGAGCCTCCGGTCAGCGTACATCTGCTCGCATTCGGAAACCTGTCCGTGACGGGAGATTCGTTGGTGGTTGAAGCCTGGCTGTACGACGTTCGTAACCCCCGAGCACCTCCTGCGCTAGCCAAACGCTACCGGGCCAGCCTGAACCCCGAGCAGGGCAGCGCGGAGGCCCTTGCGCGGGCGCGGCATCTTGCCCACCAATTCGCCGACGAGATCGTTTCTCTGCTAAGCGGAGGGGTACCTGGCATCGCGAGCACGCAGATCGCTTTTATCAGCAAGCGTACTGGTTACAAAGAAGTCTGGGTAATGGACTACGATGGAGCGAACCAGCGCCGGATAACGAACCTCCAGACTATCGCCTTGACGCCTCGTTGGTCCCCAGACGGCTCGCGGATCGCATTCACCTGCTACCAGCGAGGGGCCGGAATCATCAGTGCGCAGATCTGCATGCATTCGCTGGAGACTGGTAAGTCCGTGGCTTTCTACCGGTATCGTGGCACAAATTCGACACCGGCATGGTCACCCGACGGATCGAAACTGCTTTTCATGTCGAGCATGCATGGCGACCCGGAACTGTTCATGATTGATTCCAGCGGATCAAATCTTCGCCGAATCACGTATTCGGCAGGCGCTGATACATCGCCGGCATGGAATCCCAAGACGGGTCAACAGGTTGCATTTGTGAGCGACCGAGGTGGATTCCCTCAACTCTACATTATGAGCGCGGACGGATCGAATGTGGAGAAGGTTTCGCTACCAGACATGGGATACGTGATTGATCCGGCCTGGTCCCCCAATGGCCAACTGTTAGCCTTTAGCTGGCGACGCCCGACCGGCAACTATGACATCTATGTGATGGACATCGCTAGCCAGCAGCTCGTCGAACTCACGCGTGACGCTGGCCGCAACGAACGACCAAGTTGGGCCCCCGACGGCAGGCACCTGGTCTTTGAATCGACGCGCACCGGGACCCGTCACATCTGGACTATGCTCGCCGACGGCTCTCAGCCACGCCAATTGACCTTCGAGGGACATAATGAATCGCCGAATTGGTCGCCGCGGTGATCTTTTGCCAGATCCTTCCCGGAATTACCTTGCCCATGCCGGGTACGATGGTAGGATGAGCCGGACCTCTTTCGATTGTTGCAGAGCATGGGTCTGATTCGCAGAGGAGGGTGCAGAATGGAATGGCGTTTATCGTGGAAAGCCGCTTCACTGCTTGCGGTAGCCGTGTTCGCCTTAACGGTTGTGGGGTGCCAACGCGAGGAGGTGGTGCGTCCGCCGGAAGTACCGCCTGCCAGTCCGGCGCCGCCGGCGCTTCCGACCGTAACGCTGGAGGCCTCTCAAACCTTCATTCAAAGAGGTGAGTCCGTCACGCTGAATTGGACTACGAGCAATGCTACGGAGGTGTCGCTGTCGCCTGGAATCGGTCGGGTGGCAGCCCAAGGCTCGACCCGCGTAGCCCCCGAAGTCTCGACGACCTATTCAATTTCTGCCTCGGGGCCCGGTGGCACCGCTACCGACAGTGTCCGGATTACCGTCGGAGCCGGCGCGCCCGAAATCGTGCGGACGCCGGAGCCCAGCAAGACGCTGGATGAACTATTCCGTGAGAACGTATTCGACGCATTTTTTGATTACGACAAGTCAGATATCCGTTCCGACGCGCGCGAGGCCCTGTCGAAAACTGCACAGTTCTTGCGGACACATCCTGACATCAAGGTAATCATCGAAGGACATTGCGACGAGCGGGGCTCCACCGAGTACAACCTGGCGCTCGGGGATCGCAGAGCCCAGGCTGCGCGGCAGTTTTTGATCTCGCTAGGGGTCGCACCGGATCGCATCGAAACCGTCAGCTATGGAAAGGAGCGTCCGTTCTGCTTTGAAAGCAATGAAGTCTGCTGGCAGCAGAACCGGCGGGCACATTTCGTTCTGGCCGCGCCGTAGGCCTCACCAGGATCAGACTTGCGGCGGTAAGGAGGTATGACAGTGGCAAGGGCATGGGTGAAACCGTTGATTGGATCGTTGGTCGCCGGATCTTTTCTCTTGGTACTTTTAGCTTCTCCGGTTCCGGCCCAGAAAAAAGAGATTATTGAGATGCAGCGTGACATCGCGCTGTTGACTCAGTCGCAGCGTGAGTTGCAGCGCTCGCTGGACGAAAAACACGCCGTCTTGAAAACTCTGCTCGAGCAGTCTCTCGATGCAGTGAACCGCCTGCAGCTCACCATGGGAACTCTGGAGAAAGCCGTCCAGGACGTACAGGCAAACACAGGCGCCAGGATGGATACCCTGTCGACTCAGGTGCAAGCACTGGCTGACAATCTCGAAGAAGTAAAGGTGCGGATGGGGCGCTTGCAGCAACAGATGGTGGAGGCACAGGGCGTAATCCAGTCGCTGGATGCACGGCTGGCCGGCGGCGCTTCGCTTCCGGGCGAGGCGGCTGCCTCGAGTTCGGCGCCAATAGCGCCTAGTTCTCCTCCGCCCTCCCCGGACGTGCTTTATTCCAATGCGCTGCGTGATCTGAACAGCGGGAAGTACGACCTGGCCCGGCAGGAGTTCCTTGATTACCTGAAGTACTATTCGGATACCGACCTCGCCTCCAACGCGCAGTTCTATCTCGGGGAAATTCTGTACGTGGAGAAAAAATATCGCGAAGCCATCGGGGAATACGACAAGGTTCTGAACAACTACCCGAAGAGTTTCAAATTCGCTGCGGCGCGCCTGAAAAAGGCTCTGGCCCTGCTTGAACTGGGGCAGAGGTCCAGTGGCGTCCGGGAATTGCTCGAAGTCGTGCGGCGGCATCCCGGCACGGAAGAGGAGCGCCGGGCACGCGCAAAACTGAGAGAATTGGGGGTGAGCGTCTCCGGTTGATCTGGTTTTCCGGCTCTGCTATTTACGGAAACCCGCGGCCATGCTAACTTGACGCGAGGCCGAACGTTTATGTCCGTCAACAAAGTCATCTTGGTGGGCAGACTCGGGCGCGACCCGGAGACGCGGTATACCTCCAGCGGGCAAGCCGTTTGCAACTTTACGCTGGCCACCGATGAATCGTTCCGGGACCGCTCCGGTGAACGGCAGAAGCGCACCGAATGGCATCGCATTGTTCTCTGGGGCAAGCTCGCGGAGATTGCCCAGCAGTACCTGAAAAAGGGAGCGCTGGTTTATCTCGAGGGGCGAATCCAAACACGCCAGTGGGACGACCGAGATGGGAACAAGCGGACTACTACCGAGATTGTCGCAAGTGGGATGCGCATGTTGGGTGTTCGCGGAGAAACAGCGGCCGAGGTGGAGGCTTCTGCTACCGACCAGGAAGCGTCCAGTCCGGAGATTTCTGACGAAGACATTCCCTTTTAAATCGCTGCGAGCCTAGGCATCCCATTTTCCCCTGCGGCAGGAACACCGTCCTATTCGTTCCCTCTTATTCGTAACGAAGAGCCTCGATCGGGTCAAGCTGCGCTGCTTTCCAGGCAGGATAGATTCCGAAAATGATCCCCACGCCGGCGGCCACGGCGGTGGCGATTGCGATGGCAGACGCCGAAATCAATGTAGGCCAGCCGATGAAACTTGCGATGGCCCAAGATCCGACCAGTCCGGAAACAATGCCGATAATTCCGCCCACCATGCTCATGGTCACTGCTTCCACCAGAAACTGGCGCTGCACGTCGGCCTCAGTGGCTCCAACTGCCATCCGCACGCCAATTTCGCGGGTGCGCTCGGTCACCGATACAAGCATGATGTTCATAATGCCGATGCCGCCGACGATCAAAGAGACGGAAGCGATGGAGCCAAGAAGCAGATTCATGACCCGCTGCGTCTGAGTGGCGATGTCTGCAACTTCCGACTGCGTACTCACAAAGAAGTCATCGTCTTCCGGATTCCGAATTCGGTGCCGCTCACGCAGCAGGGCCTCGATCTGAGGAACGGCGGATTCGGCTGCTTCCTTGGAGACAGCGGAAGCATTGATGTAGTGGATCCAGGTAATTCCCGCGATCTTGCGCTGTACGGTGGTGTATGGCGCTAACAAGCGATCGTCCTGATCCTCTCCCATCGCCGTCTGGCCCTTCGCCTCCATGACGCCGGTTACCCGAAAGGGTATCTCACCGATCCGGATTGTCTTGCCGACCGGGTCCTCGACGCCAAAGAGAATGCGCGCCACGGTGGCCCCGATGACGCAGACGTTGGCCGCAGACCGAACTTCCTCTTCGCTGAAGATTCCACCCGCCTGCACACCCCACCGGCGAATCTGAAAATAAGCCGGCGACGTTCCTTCAATTCGAGGCCGCCAATTCTGATTTTGGTAGACAACCTGCGCGCGGGTAAAGACTACCGGCGCCGCGGCCTGAATCAGTGGAATTTCGCGAAGGATGGCCTCCATGTCTTCCACCGTGAGCGTCCGCACGCCCCAGAAACCCGTTCGTGCGCCGGCCCGGTTGCTGCCCGCTGCGATGAATACCGCATTCGTTCCGAGACTTTCAATTCCCTGCTGAATTAAATATTCCGCTCCCTGGCCGATGCTGACCGTGGCGATCACCGCGCCGACGCCGATGATGATGCCCAGCATCGTGAGGGCGGAGCGCATCTTGTTGCGCGAAAGCGCGCGTAACGCAATTCGCAGAGTATTCGCGAAATCCATTGCCTCGCCTTCCTCGACCGGCTAGTCCGCCAGCGCCCTTTGGGATTCTGCTTCGCTGAGCCGTTCATCCGCATCCAGTTCTTCCAGGGTAGGCAGCGTGGGCAGAACCTCTCGAGCAACCCAGCGATTGGTGACCTCGTAGTCACGACGAATCTTCCCGTCACGAAATTCGAGCACCCGCTTCGCATACTGCGCAATATCGTGCTCGTGCGTGACGATGACGACAGTCAAACCCTCCCGTTCATTCAAGTGCTGTAGGATGTCCATGATTTCGACGCTGGTGCGCGAGTCCAGGTTTCCCGTCGGCTCATCAGCCAAAAGAATTGACGGCCGATTTACAAGTGCGCGCGCGATCGCAACGCGCTGTTGCTGGCCGCCTGATAACTGGCTCGGGTAGTGATGCGCCCGGTCCGCCAACCCGACTCGCTCCAACGCCTCCAGCGCACGGGAATGCCGCTCTTCGGGAGTTAGTCCTGCATAGATGGTGGGGAGCTCAACATTTTCCAGCGCGGAAGTTCTGGGCAACAAATTAAACTGCTGGAAAATGAATCCGATTCTCTGATTTCGAATTCTTGCCAACTCGATTTTGCTCAGTGTAGAGACGTCCGTGTTGTCGAGAAAATACGATCCCCGGGTCGGTCTGTCGAGACATCCTACAATGTTCATCAGTGTTGACTTGCCGGACCCGGACGCTCCCATGACGGCCACGAACTCATTGCGCTTGATCTCAAGCGACACACCGCGCAAGGCATGCACCTGTACCTCTCCCAGGTGATATACTTTGTGAACGTTGTCAAGGCGAATCAGCACCGAATCGCCAGCCGACACAGCATCCTCCTCGCGCTGAGTTACAACAGGCCCACCCATAAATCCCTACATTCTGCGGAACAATCCGGGGGTTCCGGATGGACCCGAAGTCGGATTGCTGGGTGTGGCGCCGCCGGAACTTCTGCCGATAATCAGTTCCTCGCCAACCTGGAGCTCGCCTTCCTTGAGTTCGGTGAAAGTATAGTCCGTTATTCCAACTTTTACGCGGACCGGTTGCAATTCATTGTTTGGCAAAAGCTTCCACACGAAGACCCATTGTTCGCGCGGCCCTTCCATGCCCATCAACGCAGCCATGCGCCGGCGCATGTTAAAATTTGCGCTTCCGTTGGTCCCCGCAGGAGATCCTCCCCCCAGTTGACCGCGTTTGGCAACACTCGCGAGCCCGCGACCACGTTCCGCTTCTGCCTCGAAACCATGTTTCCGCAAGAGCTCGGCCCGTTCGACTTCCGGTATCTGCTGATGAAAGCGCAGAGCGCCATTCGGAATCTTCACAACGTCAAGGGCCTGGGCGATGGGAATGGTGATGTAAGCAGTCATCCCAGGAAACAGCTTTTGATCCGAATTCTCAAATTCGATGATGGTATCGTAGGTCACAACATTTTGTACCACCGTGGCGTTCATGCGCACCTGCGATACCTTACCGCGGAACATCTCACGTGGAAATGAATCCACCCGGAATGTTGCGATAGCACCCGGTTTGATTTTGCCCACGTCGGATTCGTCCGTCTTTGCGTACACGAGCATTTTGGTCAAGTCTTGGGCAATGATGAACAACACTGGTGCTTGGAGACTGGCCGCAACCGTCTGCCCCACGTCCACATTGCGAGCGATTACGGTGCCATCAATCGGGGCACGGATGATTGTGTGGCTCAGATCAACCCGCGCCGTTTCTACGTTTGCGCGACGTTGGGCTACGCTGGCCTTGGCTTGCTCCAGCTGAGCTTGCATCTGCCGCAATCTTGCTTGGGCCTGCTCGACTTGCGCTTCCAGCACGCGAACGTTCGCGGCGGATGCCTCATAGTTCGCTTGCACTGTATCGTGTTGCGACGCAGCGACAATGCCTTGCTCGAACAGCTCTTTCGTGCGGGCCAAGTTCAATTCCGCTTCGCGGAATTGCGCCCGGGCACGGTCCAAGTTTGCTTCGGCCGCTCGAACATCGGCTCGCTGGGTTTCAATAGAGGCTTCAATGCCCCTTACGTTTGCCAGAGCGTTCTGCAGATCTGCCTCGGCTTGCAAGAGTCGTGTTTCAAACAGAGAAGGGTCAATCTTTGCGATGACCTGGTCCTTTTGGACCTTGGAGTTAAAATCCACATAGATGTCCGCAATTCGGCCGCTCACTTGGGAACCGACTTGTACCGTCGTGACGGCGTTAATGGTTCCGGTGGCTTGGACTACCTGAATGATGTCCCCCCGCTCGACTTTGGCCGTAAAGTAACGGAGATTTGCGCGCGCGTCGAACCGCCAAAAACCTGCCAGCAGTAAAAGCACCACAAAGGGGGACACCAGCAGTGCTCGGTGCAGCATCGAGCGTTGCCACCAGCCAGTCACAAACCGCTTGATTCTCATATTGCAAGTTCTCCCGTTTTCGTCAATTCGCACTACTCTCAACGGTCACGGCATTCCCGCTTCCGGCGTTCTTCGTCAATCTTGTGCAACCAAGCGTCAAATTTCTCGCGTTGCTCTGGCGTCAGAAAACCGCGGATCCGGTTACGTCCATCTTCCCGCGCCTGGCGCAGTCTAGGCCGCATTTCTTCATAGATTGAATCATAGCGCGCCGAGGTTTCCCTGAGCACTTGCTTGAGCTGCTCCTGCTGGTCCGGAGTCAGTTGCAGCTCCCCTGTCAGCTGCTCCACGAGCCGCACCCGGCCCGTCTCCTCGTCCCGCCCCCTGTCTCGGTATGACTTCTTGGAATCATCCGCCGCTGCATAATGCTCTGTCGCCAAGTGCATACCCAGGGCCCCGAGTGCCAGACCCAATAAGAACACCGCGATTACCAGAAGTGATGCTTTTCGGTTCATCTTCTTCTACCCTTTACCGTCCACTGCCGTTGCTCGTCAGGCTCAGCAGGACTTCCTCCTGATTTGCCGGCCGCTGAAAGGGTTCAGGAAAAATCTCCTGCACCTCGGCAGGCTCCTGCTGGGCCATCGGCTCATGGGATGAACTCAGGTCGATGGTCCAGAGATAGCCGCCGAGCACGATCAGCAATATCGCAGCTGCCCACGACATCCGCCAGGCAAACATTTCGAGCGAGCGCCAGAAGTCCACGGCAGACTCCTGCTCGGCCCGAAGACGCGCTACTAAACGATGTGCGAATCCCGGGTCCGGTTCCGGAGCAGCAGCCAGACCGGAATGTCGGAGAATTCGTGTGGCCAGCTCTGCTGATTCAATGGCTGCCCGGCAACCTGCACAGCGCCTGAGGTGCTCATCAAGGCGAGCCCGTTCGCCTGTGGGTAATCTGCCCTCAAGGTAATCCTCAAGAGCTTCCAATCGCTCGCGGTAGTGTTCGCAGAGCATCGCTACTGTTTCCTTCCCCGGCTGCTCAGTCCCCGAGCCGCGCCGCGTTTTCGACGATATACCTCAGCCAGGCGTCCGCGGGCACGAAACAGCCGGACCTTCACCGTGTTTACATTCATTCCCAGCGTTTCTGCGATTTCTTCGACAGAGAATCCCTCTGCTTCTTTCAAAATCAGCATCAGCCGCTCTTCCTCTCCCAGCTCCGCCAGCAGCCTTTCCACCAGCTGGCGGGCCTCGGCCCGGCTGGCAAGATCGCTAGGGCCGGCAGCGTCCCCTTGCAGCCTTTCCAGTTGACGGGTCTGCTCTTCGCTCATGTCCGATTCATAGACCAAACGTCTTGCTTTCTTCTTCCTCAGATAATCCCAACACTCGTTAACCGCAATCTTGTACACCCAGGTGGAAAACGTTGAGCGCAGGTCGAACCGCCGAAGGGACAGGTAGACTTTCAGAAAAACCTGCTGCGCAACGTCCTCCACATCCTCACGGCGACGGAGGATACCACCGACTATGGCAAACACTCGGCGCTGGTGGCGCTCCACCAGCGCTTCATAGGCAGCAACGTCGCCCGCCTGGGCCCGGCGCACCAGTTCCCTTTCATCCGAGCCGGGCGACGGCACAGCAGCCTGGCGACCACCTCCTGTCCCTGGTTTTGGGACGTTTGGCATAGGCCCAAGGTTACACCGAACTGCGAAAGGGATTCTCCACAGCACCCCATCGGAAAGAGGTTGCATATTGAATATTCTCATGCGACAATGAACGCATGATTATTGGTGAGCGCTTGCGCGCTTTGCGCGAAGAAAAAAATCTGTCCCAAGGTGACATCGAAAAGAGGACTGGGCTCTTGCGCTGTTACATCTCCCGTGTCGAGAACGGCCACACCGTCCCTGCCATCGAAACTCTGGAGAAAATGGCGCGGGCTCTGGAAGTCCCTCTCTATCAACTGTTTTATGATGGCGAGGAGCCTCCTGAGCTGCCCAATCTTCCGAAGCGGAAGACGGCGGACGACATTGCTTGGGGCAGTACTGGCAAAGAAGCGCGCTTTTTGAACAAATTTCGCCGGCTACTGGGCCGCCTGGAAGAAGCCGACAGGCGTCTTCTGCTCTACATGGCCCAGAAGATGGCGAATCGCTAGCGTTCGTCCCGGCGCGCCGTGGGCCTCCCCGGGCCCCCGCAGGATAACTATTCCCATTCAATGGTGCTCGGCGGCTTGGAACTGACGTCATAGACCACTCGATTGATGCCGGGCACCTCATTCACAATCCGAGTTGAGATGGCCCCTAGGACTCCTTCCGGGAGGCGCGCCCAATCGGCAGTCATGGCGTCTTCAGATTCCACGATACGGACTGCGATGACCTGTCCATAAGTACGTTCGTCTCCCATCACTCCCACGGTGCGCACAGGAAGCAGAACCGCAAACGCCTGCCAGAGTCTTTCGTAGAGTTGCGCTTTGCGGATTTCGTCGATCACAATGGCGTCGGCTTCACGCAGCATTGCCAGGCGCTCCGGGGTCACCTCCCCAAGCACGCGCACTGCGAGCCCTGGTCCGGGGAACGGATGCTTCGCCAGCAGCTCTTCTGGCAGACCAAGTTCACGGCCGATTGCGCGCACCTCGTCTTTGAAAAGGTCGCGCAAGGGTTCGATAAGCTCAAAGGGCAACACCGAGGGCAGCCCTCCAACGTTGTGGTGGGTCTTGATGGTAACGGCCGGCCCTTTGACGGAAACTGATTCAATGACATCCGGATACAACGTTCCCTGAACCAGGAAGCGGATGTTTCCGATGCGTTTGGCTTGCTCGGCAAACACTTCGATGAACACGTGGCCGATCCGCCGGCGTTTTTCTTCGGGATCCGTCACGCCTCGGAGTTTGTCCAGAAATTGCTGGGAAGCATCTAAGCCGACAACATTCAAACCCAGCCGCTGCTTCAGCAGGTTCATCGTTTCCTGAAATTCATTCTTGCGCAGCAATCCGGTGTCAACGAAGAAGTTCACTAGGCGGCCGCCAATTGCGCGGTGAACCAGCACGGCGGCCACTGCGGAATCCACTCCTCCGCTAAGGGCGCAGATCGCGCCCGCTTCTCGGACTCGATTGCGGATGGCCTCGACAGAATCTGCAATAAACGAGGCGCGATTCCAATTGGGCTGGGCCCTGCAGATGTCGAAGACGAAGCGCCGCAAAATTTCTATTCCACCCTCTGTGTGTTTGACTTCTGGATGAAACTGGACGGCAAAAAACTGGCGGGCAGGATCTTCAATCGCGGCCACTGCGTTTTCCGTTTGTGCCGTCAGTGCGAATCCCCGGGGCAGTTGGACGACATGGTCCCCGTGGCTGGCCCAAGCCCGCAGGTTCCTCGGCATTCCGGCTAACAGGCACGACCCATTCTTTATTACCTCGACCTGCGCAGGACCATACTCTCTCCGCTCCGCGCGCCGGACCGTCCCGCCGAGTTGATGCGCCATCCACTGGAGGCCATAACAGATTCCGAGAACAGGCACTCCCAGCTCCAGGATTCGCGGGTCGCAGACAGGTGCCGACTCGTCGTACACAGAGCTCGGTCCGCCGGAAAGGATGATGCCCGCCGGTGCCAGGTGCTTGATATTCTCCAGCGGCGTTGTGCATGGGAGGATAACCGAAAACACCCGCTGGTCACGAATTCGCCGCGCGATCAGTTGCGTATACTGCGAACCAAAATCCAAGATGACGATGCCACCTGCAGGTTCCATAATTGGCTTCTTCCTCGGCTGCCTCGCCTGCTCGACCGCCTAAGCCACACGGTTAGCAAGCTGCCCGGCGCGAAAACTCTTCAAGTTTGTAATGGTCACATCGAGGATCCGCAGCAGAGCTTCCCGGCTGTTGAAGGCGTTGTGAGGCGTGAATACCACATCGTCACGGCCGAATAACAAGCGGTTTCGCACCGCGGTCCGAAGTTTCTCGATATTGCCCGGCTCATGCAAAAGCTGCTTTTCTTCCTTGATGAGCTCCTCACCCTCGACCACATCCAATCCCGCCCCTGCCAAATGGCCCGCATCCAAGGCCTCGAGTAGCGCGTCGGTATCAATTAGGCCGCCGCGCGCGGTGTTCACCACTAGTGCTCCACGCTTCATGGCGGCGAATTCTCTTCGGCCCAAAAGGTGGTGTGTGCCTGCATTGAGCGGACAGTGCAAGGAGACGATGTCACTTTGGGCAAGGAGACTGCCGAGGTCCACATAGCGGAACCCGAGTAGCTCAGCAAGAAAAGGATCCTGGTGGACATCATGCGCGAGCACACGCATTCCAAACCCTCGAGCGATGCGAATCGCATGAAGGCCGATGCGCCCGGCGCCGATCACGCCGAAAGTCTTACCCTGCAGATCAAAGCCTGTCAGGGAAGCACGCTCAATTTGCCCGGCTCGAACCTGCGCGTGCGAATGATGCACTTTTCTAGCCAGCATAAGGATCAAGGCGAACGTGTGCTCAGCGACCGTGTTTTCGCCGTAGGTGGGCACGTTGCAGACTGCGACGCCTCGCTCGCGGCAGGTATCCAAATCAATGTGGTCGAATCCGGTGGAGCGTGTCGCTATCAGCCGTAACGAGTTCAGACGGCTCAAAGCTTCACGGTCGAGCCGAGAATAGATGAATACCGATAAACATTCCACGTTTTCCAATCCCCGCCACGCACCATGCAGCAAAGGGCCGGCTTCAAAGCCACACTGGAACTCCGGCAGGCCGCGAGCTAGGTATTCCCGCTCCCAATCCTTGACTTCAAAAAACGCCGCCCGCATTCCTGCCCTAATTGACAACCAGATTCACCAGCTTGTCCCGCACGACAATCGCTCTGCGGACACTTTTCCCCGCCACGAGCTGCGCAATTCTTGGATCAGACAGCACACGCTCACGCAGTTCGTCTTCGCTTAAGCCGCTTTCGACCGCAACTTTTCCGCGCAGTCTTCCGTTGATTTGGACCACCACTTCCAACTGCGCCTCTTGCGCCAATTCCGGGTTGTGCCTGGGCCAAGGATGAGTGGCTAAAAGCTGTGTGTGTCCCAGTTTTTCCCACAATTCTTCGGCTATGTGTGGCGCCATCGGCCCCAGCATTTGCAGAAGCAATTCGAAAACGCTTTTAAGTACTGGGGGGGCCACATTCTGGTCCAGTGGCTCCTGAGCTTGAATTTCGTTCGTCAGTTCCATCAAAGCAGCGACGGATGTATTAAAATGCCAGCGCCGTTCAAAGTCATTGGTAACGCGCCGCAGGGTCTGGTGAGCCTTTCGGAGTAACTGGCGCTCTTTCTCACTCAGGTCCGCGGGATGGAAATTTCCGGCGGCTGACCGCACATCACGGAGATATTCCCCATAGCGGTCCATCAAGCGAAACAGTTTTTGAAGAAAACGCCAGCAGCCTTCAATGCTCTGCTCGTTCCACTCCAGGTCTTTTTCCGGCGGAGCAGCGAACAGAGTATAGAGTCGCCCGGTATCCGCGCCATACTTTTCCGCCATTTCCTCTGCGCCGACCACATTCCCACGAGACTTGGACATGGCTACACCATCTTTCAAGACCATCCCTTGAGTAAACAACCGGAGAATTGGTTCACTGTGGTCCACAAGTCCAATATCGCGCATCACCTTGCAGAAAAACCGCGAGTAGAGCAAGTGCAGGATGGCGTGGGTAATTCCGCCGATGTACTGATCAATGGGGAACCAATAGCGCACGACTTCAGGTGAAAACGGAGCCTGAGCGTTGTGCGGGTCCGTGTAGCGATAGAAATACCAGGATGAATCCACAAAGGTGTCCATCGTGTCGGTTTCACGCCGGGCGTTGCCGCCGCAACGATAGCATATCGCGTTCACAAACTCAGGCACCGTTGCCAGAGGTGACTGGCCCTTCCCAGTCAGATTCACGCCATCAGGCAGGACGACGGGCAGTTCTTCGTCCGGAACGGGCACGACTCCACAGTGTTCGCAGTGTACAACCGGAATCGGCGTGCCCCAGTAGCGCTGGCGCGAGATGCCCCAGTCCCGTAGCCGATAGGTCGTTTCCCGCTGGCCAATTCCCCGGGCCTCGGCGTCCCGTGCCATCTTTTCAATCGCCTTTTCTGACGACAGACCCGTATACGGCCCCGAATTCAGCAAATAACCGTAATCCGTCATCGCCTGCCGAAGGGAGTCGTGGCTTGCCGGATTTCCCTGGCCAGGACACACGGCAATCCGGATGGGCAGCGCGTACTTCGAGGCAAATTCGAAATCGCGCTCGTCATGGGCCGGGACGCACATCACCGCGCCGGTGCCGTACTCCATAAGCACAAAATTGGCAGCCCAGACAGGAACGTCATCACCGCTGAATGGGTTGCTGGCAAAACAGCCGAGAAAGACCCCTTCCTTTTCGGCCGTCGCCAAGTCGGCTTCGCGAACCGCATGGCTGCGCAAGCGTTGGAGCTGTTGCTCGATCGCAACGCGGTCGCGACTCCTGGCAATGAGCTGTGGAATCGCAGGATGGTCCGGAGCAAGGATAACCGCAGTTGCTCCGTACACGGTGTCAATCCGTGTGGTAAACACTTCCAGGTCGAGATTGTGGCCAATCGCGGGAAATCGCAGGCGCACACCTTCCGATCTGCCAATCCAGTTCTGCTGCATGAGCAGAACGCGTTCGGGCCAGCCTTGCTCCAACTCCGAGATGTCATGCAGCAACTCCTCCGCGTAAGCCGTGATCCGAAGGAACCATTGCTCGAGTTCTTTCTGTTCGACTGCGGTCTCCTCGTGCCGCCAGCAGGCTCCCTCTATGACCTGTTCATTGGCCAAGACCGTTTGGCACTTGGGGCACCAATTCACACGGCTTCGTTTGCGATAGGCTAGGCCGCGTTCCAGCATCCGAAGGAAGATCCACTGGTTCCACCGATAATATTCCGGGTCGCAGGTGGAAATCTCCCGTCGCCAGTCGTAGCTGAAGCCGAACCGCGTCAAAACGCGCTTGAATTCCGCAATGTTGTTCAGGGTCCATTCCCGGGGAGCGATGCCATGCTTGATGGCAGCGTTTTCGGCGGGCAGACCGAAGGCGTCCCAACCCATCGGGTGGAGCACGTTGTACCCGCACATGCGCTTGTAACGGGCCACGACATCCCCAATGGTGTAGTTCCGCATATGGCCCATGTGGAGCGTCCCCGACGGATAAGGCAACATTTCCAAGACGTAGTACTTCGTGCGCGAGCGGTCAACATTCGCATCGAACACACCTTCCCGCGACCACCGTTCACGCCACTTCCGCTCGATTGCTGCTGGATTGTAATCAGCCACTTTTTCCACGCTCAGCGGGGACTGCTCCTGCGCCGCGCCTTCTTTGAGCGGGCGGACCGTACCTTCACCTGCTTCGGCCGATTCGGCAAAGGCCCATCTTTCGCGCCAGACCTGACCGGCACCGGACTTGTGAATAATCGCCACAGGGAGCGGACGTTTCGCAGATCATCGCCCGGGCGGTCCATGGGCGTCTCAAGGATAAAAGCTCGGCCCGGCATGCTAGTTACCAGCGGATGGTGCAGCAGTTGCCTGAAGGACTTGAATCCGATTTTTCCGCGCCCGAGGTGCTCGTGGCGGTCTACCCGCGATGCTGCCCGAACCTTTGAATCATTCACATGCACGACAAACAGCCGTTCCAAACTGAGGATGCGGTCAAATTCTGACAGCGTCTGTTCCAGGCCCGCTTCGGAGCAGATATCATATCCGGCAGCAAAGGTGTGAGCGGTATCGAGACATACGCCTAGCGGTAAGTCCGCGCAGGCTCGTATTACGGCCGCCAGGTGTTCGAACCGCCAGCCGATTGAACTTCCTTGGCCCGCCGTGTTCTCCAGCAAGATTTGCAATTCGCCAAGTTTGAGCCCGCGCGTTGCACGCTGGAGACCATCGGCAATGGCCCCGATCGCTTCTTCGAGCGGTGCAGCTCCGGCGCTGCCCGGATGCATGATTAAATAGTCCGCACCGAGCAGAAGCGCTCTGACCAGCTCCTCACAGAATGCTTGGATCGAGCGTGCCCGGATTACGCGGTTCTGAGAGGCCAGATTGATCAAATAGTTGCTGTGGATTGCGAGCGGTCCGAGCTGCAATTGTTTGCGGCGAGTGCGGAATCGCGCAGCCTGGGCCGCTGAGGGCCGTCCGTCTCCCGGAGCGCCCTTGCCGGCCGGCCACATCCGAGGACTCATTGAGAAGATCTGAAGTGCAGTGCAGCCAAGGGCATGCGCCCGTTCGAGAGCTTGTTCAACACCGCCGGCTATTGAGGTGTGGATGCCAACGCGAAGGCTACCGTCCTTCCAGAAAGCTGGCTCCGGCGGAGGGGGTGGCTCTGGGCAGTACGCATCCTCGTCGAAGTAGGCGGAGGTGGTTTTGTGAGAGGTTTCTTCCATTCCCTCAGAGGTGGCGTGAATGAGCCTGCGCAAAAACTCATTTTATCCGAGTCTGCCCGGACCTGCAATGCGGGCCATTCGCTGCCGGGAGGGAAAATGCTCACTTCGGTCACAACTTACGCGCTTCCAAGCCTGACTACTCCCTGTAAACAACCAGGAGAATCCCCAGCAAGGTCACCAGGACGGGCCAGGCGCGGAGAAAGTAGCCTCTACCCCGCCATTCAATCTCGGACAGGGCCTTCGAGACTGCGACGAGTCCACCAACCACTGCAAACCCCAAGTGCTGGGTTTGCACGAGTTGCATGGAATTCATGTCGTGTCCCGGAGCGTGTGGGTGGAACAGCAGCAGAAGCGCAGCAAACGCAGCAACCGCGGGGAAGATGAAGGCCGTCCACGCCGCTTGCCACGTCTGTCGTGCGCGGAGAAATTCCGTCCCCCCAATGATCAACAGAATTACGGCATAGATTTTGTGCTGCATGAACTGCGTGTTGGTTGTGAAATAGTGCCAAAAGCTCTCCGGTCCGAAGGGCCACTTGGGGTCGCTGAGGAGCAAGAGATAGAGTCCGGGGAGGAACATGCAGACTGAAAATACGTACCGGCCGAATTTCCAACACGCGGCGAGGAAGTTCTGAAAGAAGAAAAATAAGCCTCCGATTACCAAAAATGCGCCGGCGAGCCTGTGGTTGAACTCACTGAACGGCTCGCCTCGGAGCATCTCTGGTGTAGCAGAGATTTCGGGAGGCAGTTGTTGCGCGTCCGGGTGAGCTGGAGAATGCAAACCATGCCGGTAGTGCCCTTGCGCAAGTGCCAATTGGTCAGCCCATCCGATGACGCCTCCAGCAATGGTGCAAAGGCACAAAAGGCCGATAACCATTCCCGCTCGCAACGACTGAATTAAAGTGCTCGAATTCATTTCCCCTCTTCGCGAACCGCCAAACGCAATCCACCGGCAAGATGGTGGAAAGCCTGGCGAGACACGCCCCTCTCTGCCACCGCTATTTGCTTGCCAGTCGGCACTGGATTAAGCTTAGTCATTGTATCACCGTCCGTCCGAGTTTCAGGTGGACTCGTCCGGGAGGAAATAGACATGTTAGTCGTGATGCAGGCCCACGCCACGCAGGAGGACATTCGCAAGGTCTGTGAGCGCATAGAAGCCCTTGGGTACCGGGCCCATCCGATTCCTGGGGCGCAGCGCACGGCGATCGGAATTACGGGCAACACCGGGACGGTGGACATCGGATCGCTGGAGTCCATGCCGGGCGTTGCCGAATGCATCCCCGTGAGCAAGCCCTACAAGCTCGTTAGCCGAGACTTAAAAGAAGACGACACTGTCATCCGTATCCCCGTTACTCCAAATGGGCCGGATCGTTCCGAAGTCGCCATCGGCGGCACGGACATCGCCATGATCGCCGGGCCTTGCGCGATCGAATCCCGGGAGCAAGCCATGGCCATTGCCAGTTGCCTGAGTCAAGCCGGGGTGCGGTTGTTCCGTGGCGGCGCCTACAAGCCCCGTACCTCCCCATACAGCTTTCAAGGCATGGGTGAAGAGGGTTTGAAGATTCTTGCGGAAGTGCGCGAAGAGTTCGGCATGGGGATCGTCACAGAAGCGGTGGATCACGAAAGCTTGGAGCTTGTCGAACAGTACGCCGACGTCATCCAGATCGGCGCCCGCAACATGCAGAACTTCTCCCTGCTGAAACGGGCCGGGCGGACGCGCAAGCCGGTCCTGCTGAAGCGGGGCATGTCTGCCACCCTGGATGAATTCCTGATGGCTGCTGAATACATCATGGCGGAGGGGAATTATCAGGTCATACTCTGCGAGCGTGGTGTGCGCACTTTCAGCGATTTTACGCGGAATACGCTGGACCTGGCGATCATTCCGGCCGTGAAAAGGCGTAGTCACTTGCCCATTCTCGTTGACCCGAGCCATGGCACCGGGCGTCGGCATAAAGTATTGCCTCTGTCTCGGGCAGCAGTGGCCGTCGGGGCTGATGGTCTGCTCGTGGAGGTTCACCACGATCCAGATCGCGCACTCTCCGACGGCATGCAATCCATTCTGCCGAACGAGTTCCTGCAACTTCTGCATGAGGTACGCTTGATTGCGGCTGTGTTGAACCGTATGGTGAACTGAAATCGATTGGCACGGAAGATGTGGTTTTTCCGGCAACTAAATCTGCGATTCCTGCTGGCCGTTGCTTTGCTCCTAGGTTTTGCGGTGCAGCAAATCGCCCATGAGACCCGGCCTTCCCTGCTCCGCCCTGACGTTCAGCTTCGTGCGTACGTGGAGAATGCTGGGGATGGGACCGTCACGGTGGTGGATCTGATTCGTCCTTCCGTCATCGCCACCATCGCAGTCGGGCCGGCTCCTGTTGGAATTCGAACCCATCCCACACGCAAGGAGATCTGGGGAGTAAGCCACTCCGGTGGATTTGTCTGGGTTCTTGACGCAGGGAAGAATCAGATAGTTTCCCGCATAGAGGTAGATACTGGCCCCGCAGCCCTGGAGTTTGCCAGCGATGGTTCGATTGCCTATGTCGTCGCGCCGGATTCGGGGTCGCTGATTTCCATCGCGTGCGCAAGCCGCAGGGTTTTGAAAAAGATCAGACTTGGCAAGCAGCCCTGGATTTCGAGACTAACACCGAACGGAAGGCTGTTGCTCATACCTGACCGGGATGACGCCGCGCTGCTCATCTTGCATCCCGATACTCTGGAAGTTCTTTCGAGGATTTCTGTAGTGCCCCATCCAGAGAACGTTGTGGTCCTCCCCGACAGCTCGAAGGCCTTTGTGACATCTCCGCAGTCGTCGCAGGCGGCCGTGGTGGATCTGAACAACCTGGCAGTGGTTGCACACCTGAATCTCGGGGTTGCTGGCAGCGGTCCGATGGATGCAGTGTTGAAGCCCGATGGCGGTGAACTCTATTTGCCGCACCCCGCATCTCATGGATTTGTGGTTCTAAACACGTGGACGAATGAAGTATCGGACTTTGTCGCCGTTGGAGATGCACCCTCGCAAGGCATAATCACTCAGGATGCTTCCAGGCTTTTCTTGGCCGATGTCGTTGCGGACAGAATCATACCACTTGACGTGAACTCGCGCAGGGCATCCGACCCCATCCCCGTAGGACGAAAGCCGGTCGCAACCGGGTTTACCCCCGGTGAAGAACTCCTTCTCGTGGTCAACGAAAGCTCGAACGACGTCGCCTTAATTCGAAATCGGACGCTGAGCCTGTTGACGATGATTCCCGTGGGATCACGTCCGCGAGGCATCGCCATTCTGATGTTCTGATCCAGCTGCCCGGGCAACCAGCCCTTTGCGTATCTGCTCGAATCCGGATCTAACGAGCCTTCAGACGATGCGAGTTCAGAAGTGCACAGTCCACGGGGTCCGGTCGGCCTCGCTGGGGTTGCACGTCAGCGCCGGCTACCCGCGGTCATGCTAGACTTTGACCTTTGCCGATATGAGTATTCTCGACCGTTACATCTTTCGCGAAGTTCTCGCTTACGCGCTGCTTGGGCTCGCAATCTTTACCTTCATTTTCTTTGTGCCGCAGCTCGTTCAACTGATGGACGTCGTCGTCCGGCATGGGGCAGGCCTTGTAACGACGGGCCAACTTGTCGCCACCACGCTCACAGCCGTGATGGCCTTTACGATTCCAATCGCGGTGCTTGTGGGCGTGTTGATTGGCCTTGGGCGCATGGCATCGGACAGTGAAGTGATTGCCATGCACGCCTCCGGCATCGGCCTGCGCCGGGTGCTGCTCCCCGTGGGAGCGCTGGCCTTGCTAGGCACTGTCCTAACCTCGGTTCTGACTTATTGGCTTGCGCCCGCTTCAGCTCAGTGGCTGCGAACTTTGGAAGACAAGCTGCGATCGTCACCCGCCGCCGCCCAAATTCAACCGCGGGTGTTTGACGAGCGCTTCGGCCGATGGATTGTCTACGTGGAGGACGCCGAACCGGGAGGGATGCGTTGGCGCGGCATTCTGCTGGCCGAAACGAATGGCAAGGATGAATCGCGGCTGACAACGGCCGAAGAAGCGGTCGTGACCACCGACAGCCAGAGCCGAAGATTTACGCTGCACTTGAAGAATGGCAGTTCGCACGAGTTTTCGCAGTCGGAACCGGATCGGTATTCCGTTTCAACTTTTGCGGAGAACCGCTTGACGCTGGAGGTGGGCAACAGGCTGCCGGCACGGGTGCGACCGGTTGGAGTTGCCGAACTCACCACCGACAAGCTTTTTTCCCGGGCCCGTCAGGGTGAGCTGGAAGCGCGGATTGAATTGAACCGCCGCATCGCCTTTCCGGTGGCTTGCCTGGTGTTTGCCCTGCTGGGGGTGCCCGTCGGTGTTCGTCCGGGCCGCGGCGGACGCGCCACGGGTTTCATTCTGACGCTGGGTCTCGTGGCCGGCTACTACGTTTTGTTCGTAGCCGGCGTTGGGCTGGCCCGGCGCGATTTGATCCCGGCAGAACTGGGTGTATGGGGAGCAAATCTACTCACCGCACTGTTTGGCATTCTGTTGCTTCCCGGAATGGAGGAGATGGGCAGTCGGGGCCCGCTCGCCAGGCTGACACATTTGTTTTCCTCCCTTCCAAGACGAAAACAGACGCGAAGCCGCGAATCCACAGACGGGCCATCTGTTCGGGAACCCACGGGACCGCTTGGCGAATCCGGTGCGTTCTTGTCCGTAGCACGAACTGTCTCACAGGGCCAGCGAGTTCTCGGATTCCCACTGCTGCTGGACTTTTACGTTGCCAGACAGTTTTTCCTCTACTTTGTGATCTTAATTTTCGGGTCGCTGATCCTGCTTGAAACTTTCACGTTTTTTGAGCTGCTCGAGGACATCGGAAAAAACCACGTACCGTTCGGCGTGGTGGCCAGGTACTTTTTCTTTCTGACCCCGCATCTGCTCTATCAGTTGGGACCGCTGACCGCCTCCACCGCGACGCTGGTAACTTTGGCTGCGATGGCCAAGCACAACGAGATCACCGCATACAAGGCAAGTGGGGTGAGCTTCTATCGGATGTGTTTGCCATTGATCGTCGTCGGCGTATTGCTGGCGGTGGGCCTGTTCTTGCTCGATTCGGGCCTGCTGCCCTATACGAATCAGACGCAGGACGCCCTCAGAAACCAGATCAAGGGGCGCCCGGCCCAGACGTTTCACCAGCCTCGGCGGCAGTGGATTTTCGGCGATGGAGGAAGACTGTACAACTATGAGCTCTTCGATCCCGACCGCAACTTGTTCGGTGGGCTGAATGTCTTCGAACTAAACCTTCGCAGTTTTGCGCTGGAGCGCCGAACCTTCGCACGCCGCGCCCACTGGCGCGTGGAGCTGGGAGCCTGGGTACTGGAGGAAGGATGGATTCGCGACTTCCGAGGAAGCCAGGTTGTCGAATTCCGGCCATTTGTCGTGACGTCGCTCCCCGAACTGCGTGAGCCCCCGGACTATTTTCTACGCGAGGTCAGACAGTACTACCAGATGAACTGGCGGGAGCTGCGGGACTACATACGCGAACTGCGACAAGCCGGCTTCAACATCACGCGCCTTTCGGTACAATGGTACCGAAAGTTTTCCTTCCCGCTGATGGCCCCGGTGCTGATCCTGTTGGCTATTCCTTTTGCCTTGAAGGTAGGTAGTCGGGGGGCTACCGGCGGACTGGCAGCGGGAGTCGGCATCGCCATTGTGTTCTGGGCCACAGCAGCTCTGTTCGAGGCTGTGGGTGCAGTCGGCCAGCTCCCCGCTTGGCTGGCAGGCTGGGCACCGGCCGGTATCTTCACGTTTGTCGGCCTCCACTTTTACCTGAGGACGCCCACCTAGACCGTTCGCAACAATTGGTTCCCAGTAATCGAACAGCACGGCCGGATCTTCCTTCGCGCAGGCAAGACCGGAATGCGCGACTTACCGCTTGGGTACAGAGTGAGGGCCGCCCTCCCCTTTCTTCTTGCGGGAGGAGAACTTCCCTGGTCTGTGTGAGGTTCGCTCTTCGATTACCGCCTGGGCAGCCGCAAGCCGCGCCACTGGTACTCGGAAGGGTGAGGCACTCACATAATCCATGCCTAGTTTGTGGCAGAAACGCACACTGGCCGCATCCCCTCCATGTTCACCACAGATGCCGATTTTGAGCTTCGGCCGCGCTTTTCGCCCGCGTTCGACCGCCCAGCGCATCAAGAGGCCGACGCCGGCAGTATCGAGAGTCTGAAAGGGGTCGTCCGGGAAGATGCCCGCCTTGTTCGGGTCGACATAGTCAACCAGGAACCGCCCGGCGTCATCCCGCGACAGGCCCATCACAGTCTGAGTCAAATCATTTGTGCCGAAGCTGAAGAACTCAGCGACCTCGGCAATCTGGTCGGCCAGCAGGGCGGCCCGCGGCAATTCAATCATGGTTCCCACCAGGTATTTTAGATGCGAGCCCGATTGTCGAATCAGGCGGTCGGCCACACTGCGGGTCCTCTTCTCGAGGATCTCCAGCTCCCTGCGGTCAAGAATCAGCGGGAGCATGATCTCAGGTAATACTTTAATTCCACGTGCCTGACATTCGATAGCGGCTTCGATAATCGCCCGAACCTGCATTTCAAGTATCTCTGGATAGGTAATGCAAAGCCTGGCACCGCGATGGCCGAGCATGGGATTCGCCTCTCGGAGTTGCTCAACTCGTCTGAGGACGATTTCAGGGTCCACCCCGATTTCGCGTGCGAGTTCCTCTTGGTCTTCCCGGCTGTGCGGAACAAATTCATGCAGTGGCGGGTCAATCAGGCGAATGGTGACCGGGAAGCCGTCCATGGCCTCGAAGATGCCAATGAAATCGCGGCGCTGAAATGGAAGTAGTTTATCGAGCGCGCGCTTGCGAGTCTCCGCTGATTCCGCGATAATCATTTCCTGAATCGCCCGTTGGCGAACAACGCTCTGAGCGGGGTCCTCGAAGTCCTTAAAGAACATGTGCTCGGTCCTGCACAGCCCGATGCCTTCGGCTCCCATCTCACGCGCCTTCCGTGCGTCGGTGGGCGTGTCCGCGTTTGTTCGCACCCCCAGGCGGCGAATTTCGTCGCACCACTTCATCAAGGTGTAATAGGCCTCAGGCGGTTTGGGCCGGACAAGCGGCGTCTCTCCCCTATAAACCGCACCATCGTTGCCGTCGAGGGTGAGCCACTCTCCTTCCCTGACGATTCGACCGTTTGTGCGAATGACCTTCTGCTGATAGTCAATATCCAGCGCTTCAGCGCCGACGACGCAGCATTTTCCCCAGCCGCGGGCGACCACCGCAGCATGGCTTGTTTTCCCACCCGTGGCGGTCAGAATGCCCTGGGCCACGAACATCCCCCCGACATCTTCAGGACTCGTCTCGCGCCTGACCAGAATCACTTTCTCTCCTCGGGCGGCCCATTCTTCGGCGTCGCGGGCGGTAAAAACGGCCTTCCCGACCGCGGCACCAGGAACAGCGTTGATTCCAACAGCCAGCTTGCGGTTCTCAAGCTCGGAGCGTGGCATGTTTGGATCAATGATCGGGTAAAACAGCCGCTCAATATCCTCGGGCTTAACGCGCATCACCGCTTCCGACTTGGAAATCAGTTTTTCATTGGCCATCTCCACGGCCATTCGAAACGTCGCTGAGGGCGTGCGCTTGCCAGTGCGCGTTTGGAGCATGTAGAGTTTGCCATCCTCGACGGTGAACTCGAGATCCTGCATGTCCTTGTAATGCCGCTCAAGGATGTCACGCACGCGCTCGAGTTGCGTGTAGACTTCAGGCATGCGGCGCGCCAACTCATCCAGGTGCATCGGGGTGCGGATACCTGCGACGACGTCTTCACCCTGAGCATTCAACAGAAAGTCCCCGTAGAACGTTTTTTCGCCCGTGGAGGGATCCCGCGTGAAACAGACGCCTGTCCCTGAATTGTCTCCCTTATTGCCGAACACCATCTGAACGACGTTCACAGCGGTGCCCAGTAGCCCCGCAATTTTTTCCACGCGGCGATAGGTCACCGCCTTTTCGGCCATCCAGGAGCGAAAAACCGCCTCGATCGCACCCCACAACTGCTCTTCCGGATCGTCCGGAAATTCTCTGCCGGTCTTACTCTTAAAGTATTCCTTGTACTCGCGGACAAGTTCCCGCCACCCTTCTGCAGAGACTTCGATATCCAGTTTTGCGTGCACCCGTTCCTTGAGTTTGCGGAGTTTTTCCTCCAGTTCTTCTTTTGGCAGTCCGATCACCACTGTTGAGTACATCTGAACGAAGCGTCGGTAGGCGTCATAGGCAAACCGAAGGTTCTTGGTGGCTTCGGCCAAACCTTCGGCGGAGCGGTCATTCAGTCCCAGGTTGAGTATGGTTTCCATCATGCCCGGCATGGAGCGGGCCGAGCCAGACCGAACCGACACCAGCAACGGATCCTTCGGGTCGCCCAGCTTTTTCCCTGTGACCTTCTCCAGCCGGGCGAGGGCTTTCTTGACCTGCGGGCCAAGTTCGGGGGGAAGCTTCTGGTCATGCTTAAAATAGTAATCACAAGCTTCTGTGGTGATGGTGAATCCGGCTGGCACAGGCAGCCCGATGCGCGTCATTTCGGCCAGGCCCGCACCTTTGCCGCCCAGCAAATCTTTCATGGTGCCGCGTCCTTCAGCTTTACCGGCACCAAAAAAATAAACGTACTTTTTCACGGCTCCTCTTTCTCCCTGTCAAGTTGCCTAGCCTTTAAAATTGTCGGCCGGCCGACATTTCGCAGGCGCAATATCCAACCGCCACCTCAGCCCAGCAGCCATTACCTCTTCTCAATAACAATCTCAGAAAAGTCCGCAATCGTTGAAAGCTCCCGAAGCAGTTCGGCAAGCAGCGTCAGACGGTTGTGCCGTAGATCATCCTGCTCTGCCATGACCAGGACATCGTCAAAAAATTTGTCAACCACCGGGCGCAGGCTGGCAATGACTGAGAGTGCTTCTCGGTACTGGCTGGTTCGTCTGTGCTGCTCGGCCTCTCTGGCAACCTGCTTGGCGGCACGATACAGCAGGCCCTCAGCTTCGACCGCAAACAACTCTGGCCGCACCGCCGGGAGCCGCCAGCGTTCGGCAGGGCCGGCCTTTTCCAGAATATTGCGGATGCGCTTGAATGAGGCCGCCAATGGCTCAAAGTTTTTCGACTGCCGGATTGCGCGCAGCGCCTTCAAGCGCTCCAGCGCATCCACCAAATCATCTGAACCGGCAGCCATCACTGCGTTCACTTCATCGTAGGCGAAACCGAACCGCTCGCGGAAGACGAACCGCGCGCGCTCCAGAATAAATTCCAGTGCCTGCCCCTGCACCTCGGCCGAGACTTTCAATCTGGGTGGATGCAGTTCCAACGCACGTGAGGCAGCCTCTACAGCGGCCGAAAGCGAGAGCGGGAGTTTATTCTCAAGCAGTACTTTCACAATGCCGAGCGCTGCCCGTCGCAGGGCAAACGGGTCACTCGAGCCCGAAGGGATGATCCCAATCGAAAAGCACCCGAGCAAGGTGTCGAGCTTGTCGGCCAGGCTTACGGCGCTGCCGGTCGAATTTCGGGGAACAGAATCATCCAACCCGGTAGGACGGTAGTGATCATAGATTGCCAAAGCGATTTCGTCCGGCTCACCTTGCACCCGGGCGTAGAGCCCGCCGACGATTCCCTGTAGTTCCGGAAACTCACGAACCATCTCCGTCACCAGGTCGCACTTGGCAAGCTCGGCTGCCCGACCGGCCCTGGCGGGTGACGCTCCCGCGACACCTCTGCGAGACCATTGCTCCGCAATCTCTGCAGCCAGGACACGCATGCGGTTCGTCTTATCCGCATAGCTTCCCAGCCTGGATTCGAAGGTGATTGAGGCGAGCTTCGGCAGATTGTCGGCCAGCCGACACTTCTGATCAACCTCCCAGAAAAACCGGGCATCCGTAAAGCGGGCGCGCAGAACGCGTTCATGCCCCGCGCGCACCAGCCCGGCGCGATCTCGATCAAGATTGATGACCGCCAAAAAGTGTGGAGCCAAACCGCCAGATTTTCGTTCCACGGCGAAATATTTCTGGTGGTCGCGCATCACAGTGATCAAGATCTCCTCGGGCAGCTGCAAAAAGGAGGCGTCGAAGTTCCCGAGAATCACAGTGGGGAATTCGTTCAAGTAGGTAACAAGCTCCAAAAGCTCCTCGTTGCGGTGCGGCTGTAATCCCCTTCTGCGCGTTAGAGCTTGCAGTTCCCTTTCGATTTTCCGCCGGCGCTCCGCGGGGTGTACCAAGACGTAGTTTACGCGCAGCTTGCGAAGATAGTCCGCCAAGCCGCGCACTTCAACACGGCTTCTCCCAAGAAACCGGTGGCCGGTGGTGCGTTTGCCCGAAGAAACACCAGCAAAGGTCAGGGGAATGGTCTTGCCCCCGAGCAGCGCCACAAGCCAGCGCACCGGACGGATGAACTTTTCCTCCGGACTCCTCCAATACATGCTCCGCGGCCAGGGAATTGCGGTAATCGCACGTGGCAGCAGCTCCCGAAGAATCTCCAGCGTGGCCTTTCCCTTGATCGTCTGCCGGCCAGCGAGGTATTCACCCTTCGGGGTAGAGACGACGAACAGCTTCGATACCGGCAGACCGCACTTGGCGGCAAAACTCACCGCAGCCTTCGTCGGCCGGCCGACATCATCAAAGGAAACCGACTTCGGCGGACCCGAAACTTCGCGAACGAGATCGGGCTGGCGAATGGGCAACGCTTTGCAAACCGCAACCAGGCGGCGCGGCGTCCCGAAAGTCTGGATTTCGGACTCACCTAAAATTCGCTCACTTGAAAACTCTTTCTCAAGAATTACTTTAAACTCCTCCGCCGCGCGCGAAATCATTCGCGCGGGGATTTCTTCACATCCGATTTCGAATACAAACTCGGCGGTCCGCTTCATGCGGGCCCCACCAAGGCTCGAGGTGAGATGCCCTGCTGTTCGAGATAGCAGGCTGCGGCACGGCAGGCCAGCGTGCGCACACGGGCGATCAGGGCGGCGCGCTCGGTCACGGAAATCACGCCCCGAGCATCAAGGATGTTGAACAGGTGAGAGCATTTCAGACAGAAATCATACGCCGCAAGCAGCGGATGACGTTTGCGCTCTTGCCCGGAATTCTTCTCCCACTCATCGAGCAGCCTGGTTGCCTCCGCCTCACACAACTCAAACATCGCTCGTGTGCCTGGCACGTCGGCGAACTCAAAACTGTAGGCGGATAGCTGCCGTTCTTCTTCCATGCGCAGAGCACCATAGGTACGCCCAGCGGACCACTGAAGGTCGAACACGCTGTCCACGCCCTGCAGGAATGCGGCAATTCGCTCCATGCCATAGGTCAGCTCAACCGAAACCGGGTTCAAATCCACGCCACCACACTGCTGAAAGTAGGTGAACTGCGTGATCTCCAGACCATCAAGCAGAACCTGCCAGCCAATTCCCCACGCCCCCAGAGTGGGTGATTCCCAGTTATCCTCCTCAAATCTAATGTCGTGCCGCTGCAAGTCAACTCCGATTGCTCTTAGACTTTCCAGGTAGATGTCTTGGATATCGTCAGGAGCAGGTTTAAGTATCACTTGAAGCTGCGTGTGTTTGTAGAGGCGGTTGGGATTCTCGCCGTAGCGGCCATCGGCCGGCCGACGGCTTGGCTGAATGTAGGCGATGCGATAGGGCTGAGGCCCGAGCACGCGGAAAAAAGTCTCGGGATGCATTGTTCCCGCGCCCACTTCGACGTCATAGGGCTGCTGGAGAACGCAATCCCGTTCGTGCCAATAATGCAAAAGGTCCAGAATCAATTCTTGAAAGAGCGGACCAGGTCGGCGAGATCTTCTGGTGGAATCGAATTTCATAGCTTGGCTTCCAGCATTCGACGGCTCGCGAGTCCGCGCTCGATCTGATGCTCAATCACGTCCAGAAAAAAAGCCGCAATCTCCCGCAAGCACCCCAGGCGGTCCTTGACTTCCGTCAATCGTTCAAGCCGCGCATTCAGGAACTGCCTGGCTACTTTGAGCGATTCCGCCGAAAACAGCCGCATCCCTGGCAATTTGCACCTTTCGCAAGCAAATCCCGAAGATGCGACCGAAGCATACCCAGGCGAACCTAGCAAGGAGGCACCACAGCGAATGCAGCGGTTCAAGTCGCCGAGCCAGCCTGACAGACGTACCATCCACACTGCAAAGTAAGCAATGGGCAATGCCGTATTGCCGGTTTGTCGGATTTCCCGCGCCACGTGCAGAACAAGCCGGAACGCCGCCTCTGACGCCTCACGATCTGGCAAGACCGCATCGGCCACCTCGGCAACCAGGGAAAGCGCGCAACTCAGCTGATAGTCCTGCTGGGCGTCGAGAAAAGATTCCAGCAGTTCGCACTGATTGATCCGCACCAGCTCGCGCGTCTCCCGCTCGTAGAACCAGATCCGGATATGCGAAAGCGGCTCCAAAGTAGAGCCGAAGCGGCTCTTCGGACGGCGGGCGCCACGGGCCACGCCACGGGCCCGGCCAAACGAGCGAGAAAGAAAGCTCACCAGGCGATCCGCCTCACCCAGTGGATAGCTGCGCAAGACGATCGCCTCCGATTCCTGCAGCGGCATCCGCGTCGGCGTGCCGACCGAGCAACCGATTGCACCTGCGGCACGCAACAGAACGACACTACTTACCACACCGATGACGAAGAAGCAATTCAGAGTCCAGCAATTCGCCCAGACACACCGCACAAGCCAGAGAAATCTTGACGCATGACTTATGTAAACCAGCGGTTCAGGCTCATAAATATTATCGGACGCAAATGGACGCGGGCGATTCCCCTTGAAAAACTCATGCTCTTCTCTACAGTGTCTCCTGCATGGCGACTCCTCAGCCAAGACAAGTGGACGTCACAGGCGTAGGATTGAACGCTACGGACACCATAATTCGCCTGCCCTGCTTCCCTGCCCCCGATTCGAAGATGGAATACTTGTCCGCCGAGATTCACGCCGGGGGCCAGGTAGCCAGCGCCCTGGTGGCGTGCCAGTATTGGGGCCTGCAGACGCGCTACGTTGGGAAAGTCGGAGGTGATTCAGCCGCCGACTTCCAGCGCAAGCAGCTTGAAGCGGCCGGCGTCGAGGCGCATCTGCTGACGGTTCCCGGATGTGCCAGTCAGAATGCGTTTATCCTGGTGGACCAACAGACCGGCGAACGCACAATCCTTTGGAGCCGGCCAGCTGCGCTCACCTTGCAACCCGAGGAGATACAAAAAGAGTGGGTGGTGAACACACGCGCCTTACTCGTAGACGGTCACGACACGGCGGCGGCTGCCGCGGCCGCGGCTTGGGCGCGGGAAGCAGGCATTCCAGTGGTAGCAGATGTGGACAACCTGTATCCGGGCATTGAAAAATTGCTGACCACCGTGGATTACCTGGTGGCCTCGCGGGACTTCCCTTCCCGCCTGACCGGTGAAACTGAGATATTCGCGGCTTTACGGAGCATACGTGAAAAACACCACTGTCGCGTTGTCGGCGCGACGCTGGGCCGCCATGGTGCCATCGCCTGGGACGGCGGGAGACTCTATTACGCCGCCGGCTTCCAAGTGGAGGCGATGGACACAACCGGAGCCGGTGACATCTTCCATGGAGCATTTGTATATGGCCTTCTGCGTGCCTGGCCGCTTCAGCAGATTCTGGAGTTCAGTTGCGCGGCCGCGGCCTTGAACTGCACTGCGATCGGGGCGCGTGGGGGCATCCGGCCAATAGCCGAAATCGAAGCACTTATGCGCTCGGGCAGGCGCGGCGACCCGCCCCCTGAAGTATTGCGGGCGATGGCCGCAACGCAAAGGGTCCCGGGTGATCCGGCATGATCCCTCTGCGCGACATCAATCCGACCTACCGCACTCCGGTGGTCACCATCACGCTCATAGCCGTGAATTCGGCGGTGTTTCTCTATCAGTTGATGCTGAGTCGCGAAGCGACCGCCGCCCTTTACTATTCCTTGGGGATGGTACCTGCCCGCGTGCCTCTGGCCTTTACTTCTCCGGAGATAGGATTTGCGCAGGCCTTCATGCCTCTTTTTACAAGCATGTTTCTGCACGGGGGCTTCTGGCATCTGCTCGGGAACATGTGGTTTCTCTGGGTGTTCGGTGACAATATCGAGGAGCGGATGGGTCACCTGCGCTTTGCTCTGTTTTATCTGCTCTGCGGGGTAGGAGCCGGGCTGGCCCATGTGCTTGCGGAACTCAGCTCGACGGTGCCTGCCGTGGGCGCCAGTGGGGCGGTTTCGGGCGTGCTTGGCGCTTACTTTGTGCTGTTCCCGCACTCGCGGGTGATCACACTGGTTCCTCTGCTGTTCGTGTTCTTTACGGTGCGGCTTCCGGCGGTCTTCATTTTGGGCTATTGGTTCTTGATTCAGTTCTTCAGCGGACTCGGTTCGTTGGGCTCGGCCCGTGGGGAAGGCGTTGCCTGGTGGGCGCACATTGGCGGGTTCCTTCTGGGAGCATTCTTGACTAAGACTCTCCGGCCGCGAAAATACGTGCTCTAATGGTATGAGGACAAGCGGTCAGGAGCAGGTGAGCATACCTCAGGCGGTTGCCGGCCGGCTGGGGGAGTGCTTGGTGACGTATTCCGCCAGCCAGTCGCCCACCTCCCGTGTTCCCAGTGAGCCACCCAAGTCCCGGGTCGTCCTTCCCTCCTGTACCGCCGCGCGGACAGCCTGATTGATCAGGGCAGCTTCTTCGGGCCAGCCGATGGTGTCGAGCATCATGGCCGCGCTCATCACCGCGGCCAGGGGGTTGGCCACGTTCTTGCCGGCATACTTGGGCGCGGAGCCATGCACCGGCTCAAACATGGAAACGCCATCCGGATTGATGTTTCCCGAAGGGGCCAAGCCGAGTCCGCCGGCCAGCGCTGCGCCCAGGTCGCTGATGATGTCACCGAACATATTGCACGTCACGATGACCTGGAACCGTTCGGGATGCAGCACCAACTGCATTGTCAGGGCGTCCACGTACATGTGCGTGGATTCGATTTCGGGGTATTCCTGCTGCACGGCGGCAAACACACGCTGCCAGAGATCATGGCCGTAGGTTAGCACGTTTGACTTGTCGCTCATGCAGACTTTCCTCAGGTTGTGTCGCCTTGCGTATTCGAAGGCGTAGCGAATAATGCGCTCCACACCTTTGCGGGTATTGACGTCCTCCTGGATGGCCACCTCGTCGGGGGTGCCGCGCTTGAAGTTCCCCCCCATGCCGACGTAAAGGCCCTCGGTATTCTCCCGGAAGACAATGAAGTTCACGTCCTTCGGGGTGCGGTCTTTCAGCGGGCAGGTGCGCGGATCCAGCAGGACCACCGGCCGGGCGTTCACAAACAGGTCGAGTTTGAAGCGGAGTCCAAGAAGAATATCGGCGGCGTGCTTCATCGAGGGTACGCGGGGGTCGCCCAGCGCACCGACCAGGATGGCGTCGAATTCACGGCGCAACATCTCCGGTGCCTCAGGCGGCAACGTGGTGCCATCGCGCAAGTAGCGATCGGCTCCGTAATCAAATTCGACCAATTCAATCTGCTTCCCTGCCGCCGCGACCGCGCGGAGCACTTTTGTGGCTTCGGCGGTGACGTCCACACCGATGCCATCGCCCGGAATGACTGCAATGCGCTTTCTCACTGCGGAGTCGCCAGACCTCGATGCGTTCATGTCACCGATATTCCTCGAAGGGAGTCAACCTCTTGCAGCACAAAACGACGCGGCAAACTAGCACGGCCCCTGTCAGGTGTCAATCCGACGTTGACCAACAGCTATAACTCGTTAGGAATTATTTTCTCGGAAGATCTCATCCCGGGGGCCGAGTTCGGCCAGGATCACGCCGCCCACAATCAGTCCGCCGCCCAGAAGCAGATGCGGAGTCACCGCCTCCCCCAGCAGCAACACCCCCAGGCTCGTCGCGAGCAAAGGCTGCAAATAACCGAACACGGCTAGGCGCGAAGCGGCCATCTGACGCAGCGCCCAGTACCAGATCAGGTAGGCGGTTACGGAGGCCATCCCCGCCATGTATCCCACGGCTAACCAGCCGGGCCACGCCACACCACTCCAGTCCAAGATCATTCCCTGCCAAATGGCCAGTGGCAGAACCAGAATCGCGCCTGTCAAGTGGGCAAAAGTGTTTACCGACAGCGAGTCATACCGAGCGGCAACTTTCTTTCCGGCCACGGCAAAACCGGCGAACGCCAACGACCCGATCAGGGTGATCAGATCTCCGAGCCAGGTGGCCGTGCGTTCGCCGGCATGCGTCACCACAGTGACACCTGCTTCGGACGCGAGAACAGCTACTCCGGCAAACGAGAGCAGCATGCCCAACATCTTTTTTACAGTCAATTTTTCCAGGCGCATAAGCCAGGCCAGTAGCAGGATGGTGATGGGGCCGCTGCCGATGATCAGAGAAGAGTGGCCTACAGTGGTGTAATTCAGCCCGACAGTAAAGAGCACCTGATTCAGCGCCACACCCAGCAGTCCGAGCTGGGCAAATACCCAGAGGTCCTGCAGAGTCGGTCTGGGGCGGCTGGCACCCTGGGGAAGATATATTACCAGCATGATCGTCCCGGCCAAAACGACGCGAAACGAAGCCAGGGTCAGTGGCGGCAGATATCGCAAACCGACTTTGGCGATCAAAAAATTGAACGCCCAGATCAGAATCATGATTCCGATCATCAAACTGAGCAGCAAGCGGCTCGTCGGCTGCAACCGGGGCCGTACAACAGCATCAGCTCGCTGAGGATTCTTGACAGGCTGGAGCGAGGCAGGCACCGGGGTTAGAACAACACCTCACGCCGGGTCGTGAGTCGCTCAATCAGGTCCAACCGCGGCTGGTAACCTATCCCGGGTTCGTTTCGAACTTGGATCGTTCCCCGAGGCGTTACCTCCACCGGGGGCTCAATGATGTCTTCGGCCCAGTATCTGTGGCTAGCAGACACATCTCCCGGCAATCTGAAATTGGGCAGCGTAGACATGGCGATGTTGTGAGCGCGCCCGATGCCAGACTCAAGCATGCCCCCGCACCAGACGGGCACATCGTTCTCGGCGCAGTAGGCTTGCATTTTGCGGGCCGCGGTGTGCCCGCCCACGCGCCCGAGCTTGATGTTGATTACCCGGCAGGCGCCGGTGGCTATTGCGGCGCGGGCATGGGCAGCAGAATGAACACTCTCGTCCAAGCAGATCGGTGTTTGCAGCTGCTTTTGCAAAACGGAATGATCGTAGATGTCGTCCCAGGCAAGGGGCTGCTCAATCATCATGAGATGATAATCGTCGAAAGCCTTCAGACACGCGGCATCGCTGAGGGTGTAAGCAGAATTCGCGTCCACCATTAACTTGAGGCTGGGGAAGCTCTCCCGCAGGTACCGAACCGGCTCGACGTCCCATCCGGGTTTGATTTTAATCTTGATGCGCTGATAGCCGGCTGCCAGCTCATTTTCTACGCAGGCTTTCAGGTGTTCGCAGGAAGGTTGAATCCCAATAGAGACGCCGCAGGCAACTTCCTCGCGCACGCCGCCCAGTAGCTTCCACAGAGGAACCGTTGCTGACCGGGCTTCGGCGTCCCAGATGGCGGTTTCGACGCCGGCTTTGGCCATGTTGTGACCTCGCACCGGCGCCAGCAGTTGGCTCACCGCTTCGGCGGAGTCGAAGTTCTTGCCCTTAAGCAGCGGCCAGATGAAATCCCGGAGGATGTGCCAGGCCGTGTCCACAGTTTCCGGGCTGTAGAATGGATTACTGCCGGCCGTCACTTCTCCCCACCCATGCACGCCATCCACTTCGGCCTCGACCAGCAAGATGCGCCTTTCGTCGGAGCGCCCGAAGCTCGTCTCGAAAGGCGCCAAAAGCTTCATGCGAATTTCACGCAGTTGTAATGAGCGTACTTGCATACGGTTCGAGCACGTACTCGGCTCCCCCCTCGTCCCGGTCAAACCCGGTCACGACATAGTTTTGCCCGAGCCAGCGGAGAAATTCATCGCGAATCTGACACTGGACGGCTTCGGCGAGAGCAGGGTTGTGCAGCCGCAATTCGTTAAAGTTCCCCGGCACGCGAATCCGTGCTGTCTTGCCGGCGCGCCGGGCTCGCTGTGCGATGCATCCCGCGGCGACTGCCCGTCGGACGCGGCGGGAATCGAGCCACCATTCCGCCACCAGCCGGTCGGTTGGCAGGCCCCTGTGCAGCGGACTGGTGGTGACGCCGTAACAGTTCGGAATCATCCTCCGGATGATGGCTCCCAAGCGCACAATATTAAAGTACGCGTTGCGAAGTTCGAGCGGATCGAATGTCCATTCCACGAGCCGGATAGCCCGCTCTAATGCGTCCCGTCGTTGAAGCAGTTTTAATTGGCGTCCTACGCCGCGGTTCTGATAGTCGGGCAATACAGCAGTCATATGGGAGTGAAGGAAGCGTTGCCGGCCATGAAATGCCGGGAAGGCCAGCGTAAAACCAATCATTTTCCCGCCGGCGTCCGAGTCGAAGGCACCGAGTACCTGGCCCCCGGTGTGGCGCGTGACTACAAAGATGGTGTTGGGCACGACCTCGAGGTCTTCCCCGCCCCACACCAGCTTCTCCAGCTCCACGCACCGGTCGAATTCTTCGAGTGTTTGCAGGCGGCGAACTTCGAAATGTGAAGCTGCGCTGGGCCTTGTCCTGGCCGTCCGCGGGTTCATCTGGCGAGCCGCAGGTTGCCGCGCGCCGCTGTGAATTTCGACTCTTCCCACAGCCTCTCCATCTCATCACGTCGGGCCTCGGCTAGCCGACGGCCCCGGTCCATCATCAGGCGTTCCATCTCCTGAAAGCGAGCAACGAATTTGCGATTGGCCTTTTTCAGCGCCACCTCGGGGTCCAGCCCCAGGAAACGCGCAAGGTTTACCGCCACGAACAGCAGGTCGCCCATTTCCTCTTCGATGCGGTGCGAGCTGGAGGTATCTCTCGACCCAAGCGCATGGCGCAGTTCCGCCACCTCTTCGCGGAGCTTCTCCAGCAGGCCGTCCACATTGTCCCAGTCGAATCCGATATTTGCAGCGCGCCGGGTAAGTTGATAGGCCTCCATCAGGGCCGGCAAAGTGGGAGGAATGCCATCCAGAAGCGAGGACGGGCCCCGGTTTGGTTGCGAGCCGGCGGCGGATTCGCGCTCGCTGCTCTTGAGTTGCTCCCAATTCCGCAGCACCTCCGTGGCATCGCGCGCGCGCCTTCTGCCGAATACGTGCGGATGGCGACGGACCAGCTTCGCGTGGATGCTCTCGATGACGTGTCCGATGTCAAACTGACCGCTGGCCCGTGCCAGTTCGGCATGAAAGACAACCTGCAGCAGCAGGTCGCCGAGCTCCTCACACAATTTGAGCCGGTCATTCGAATCAATCGCGTCGAGTACCTCATAAGCTTCTTCGAGCAGATAGCTGCGCAGGCTCTGGTGACTCTGTTCGCGGTCCCAGGGGCACCCTCCGGGCGCCAGCAGCCTGGCCTGCAAGGCTACCAGTTTCTCGAATTTACGGCCGAGGCGAAACGCCGCGGAAGCGGCAGAGCTGCGCTCCGTTGGCGAAGGCTTCCGCCTGTTGAGCGCGGCGGCGTGGCGGCCACTTTGAATCCGCAAAGGCACAAAGCGCTTTTTTCTTCGCTTGGAATCTGCTTTGCGAGAAGCCACCAGTGCAGACCTCAGGGCAAACGGAAGGTAACTCTAAGACACCGCGCGCGGATTGACAAGGCCCACTTCAGCGCGCTCGCTTGAAGCAGTTTTAGCCGGGTGCTAGACTGATAGTTCAGGACACACCCCTTTTCACCCAGAGGACAAAAGTGGCAGACGAGACGCGCGACCAACACCGGGAAGGCGGCGAGGAGACAGGCTTCCGGGTGGTGGACCGCCGCCTGTTTACCTCCGAGGGGGAATTGCGCCCCGAGGCCGTCCAGCAGAAACAGGCCGAGGAGGTGTCGCAGGAAGTCGCCTCCCCAGCAGAAGGGCCGCAGCGGGGCCAGCAAGCCGCGCCAGAAAAGCCGGATGCTGCGGCTTCGCCGAAGCCGCTGCGCTCTTTTCAGCTTCTGATTGATTTTCTTGCGCGCAATGCGGCCGTCCTGCTGGGGGGTTATGCGGACCCGCGCACGGGGCAGGCCATTGTGGACTTGGACGGCGCGCGAGAGTTGCTCGATATGCTGGACGCGCTGCGGGAGAAAACCCGTGGCCATCTGGCGCCTGAAGAAGACCGCCTGCTTCTGGAAGTCCTTGGCAGCCTGAAACTATCCTTTGTGGAAGTTTCACAGGCGGCATCACAAGCCATGAAAGAAAAAGCACGGGGCCAGGCCTGAGAGCGGTATGGGCAAACTGCAGGTGACGGTTCTCGGCTCGGGTACCTCCATGGGGGTTCCCACCCTAGCCTGCGAGTGCAGCGTTTGCCTTTCTGCCGACCCGCGGGACAATCGCACGCGGCCCTCCATCCTGCTCTCCTACGCGGGCCGAAACGTGGTTGTAGACACGGCCCCCGATTTCCGGTTTCAGGCCCACCGGGAAAGCATCCGCAGGCTCGACGCAGTCCTGTACACCCACGGCCACGCCGACCATATCCTTGGACTCGACGACATCCGTCCCTACAACCTGAAACAGCGCGGTCCGGTGCCCTTGTATGCGGCGCCAGATACCTTGGCCGTTATTCGCAGGACCTTTGCCTACATCTTCGACGACCGCGGAGGCATGAGCACAGTCCCTGGAGTGGAATTGAACGAGATCAACGGCGCGTTCGACCTCTTCGGCTTGCGCATTACGCCAGTACCTGCGCAGCACGGCGATATGCCTGTGCTGGGATTCCGTTTCGGCCGTGCTGCCTACCTGACCGATTTCAGCGCGATTCCGTCAACTTCGAAGGATTTGCTGCGGAATCTTGATGATGTGATTCTCGACGCCCTGCGCGACACGCCGCATCCGATGCATTCGACCGTCGCCCAATCGCTGGCCTTGGTTGAAGAGCTGAATCCCAGGCGTGCCTGGTTCACCCATATCTGCCACGACCTGCCCCATGAGGAAACCAATCAGCGGCTGCCGCCGCATGTCCGGCTCGCCTATGACGGTCTGCGCTTCGATGTGGATGCGCCGGAGCTTGAGGAGCCGAGCTGATGGCCGCCCGCGTATTCCGCTCTTGTGACGAATGGGATCGGGAGTACCGCACACATCCCGGTTTTCAGAGCGTCGTCACGGTCGGGAACTTTGACGGCATGCACCTGGGCCATCAGAAGATTATTTCCCACCTGACCGAACAGGCACGCCGCTTCGGTGCTTTGCCGGTAGCAGTCACGTTTGACCCGCATCCGGTGAAGGTCTTGCGTCCGGCGGAGGCGCCCCCGCTAATCCTGACGCTCGACCAGCGCCTGAAAAAGCTGAGCGAACTGGGCTGCGCGGCGGTTCTGGTATTGTCGTTCAACCGGAACCTCGCCCAGCTCGAGCCGGAGGAATTCGTGCGGAAAATCCTGCTGCACCGCCTTTGCGCGCGAGCCGTGGTGGTTGGCGCGAACTTCCGGTTTGGACATCAGCAAAAGGGCAGTACGGAAACGCTCTCCTCGCTCGGCCAGCGGCTGGGTTTCGGGGTTGAGGTGGTGCCGCCGGTTCATCTGCGTGGCCAACTAATCTCCAGCAGTGCAATTCGAACAGCCATACGTGACGGAAAAATGAGTTTCGCCGGACGGTTGCTGGGCCGCCCCTACTCTTTGACGGGGAGCATAGTTCCGGGCACAGGCCAAGGCGCGCGGCTTGTGGTGCCCACGCTGAATCTCGATTACGAGCAGGAATTGGTGCCCGCCAGGGGCGTCTATGCCACGCGTACCGTTCTCGACGGACGCGTCTACCGCTCGGCCGCAAATGTTGGCGTGCGCCCTACCTTCGACGGCAGCCGGTTGACAGTAGAAAGCCACCTGCTGGACTTTGCGAGCAATGTCTGCGGAGGAGAGCTGGAAATACTCTTCTACCGGCGGCTCCGTGCGGAAAAAAAGTTTGCCAGCCCCACGGAGTTACGCACCCAGGTGCTTCGCGACATCGAACGAACGCGAAGATTTTTTGATCTGCTGGATCGTTCGGTGGCGTCACGCCGCCAGACCGCCTGACGTCCTGCACGCGCGACTCAGGTTTGCAACAAATATCGCTTCCTCAACCACGCGCTGGCGCAATCCATCCCCAGAACCAGCACAAGAATCAGCAGCAACAGAGTGGACAGGCGCTGGTAGTCGAGCGAGTTGACGTACACGTACATGTAAAATCCGATGCCTCCGGCGCCCACAAAACCGAGGATGGACGAGACGCGGATGTTGTACTCCAGCATAAACAGCAACTGGCTCAGGACACTGTTGGCGCTTTCGGGCCAGATGACAAACCGCGCGAGGTGCAGGCGGTTGGCTCCTGCTCCGCGCACGGCCTCGAGGACTTCCGGGTCCACGCCTTCAAAGAATTCAGCGTAAAGCTTTCCCAGATAGCCTACCGTGTAGACTCCAAGCGCCAGTGTTCCGGCCAGCGGCCCCAGTCCCACCACAATCACCAGCAGGACGGCCCAAAGCAGCGAAGGGATGGTGCGAATCCCCGCGACCAGAAACCGAACAATCACCACCACAATCCTGGGAAAAAGTGTCTTTGTGCCAAGCACTCCCAACGGCAAGGCAAACAAAAAGCCGAGAAAGGTTCCCACAAAGGCCATTTGCAGGGTTTCCAGCAGCGCCTTGCCGGCCAGCGGCAAAATGTCCAAATCCGGCGGCACCATGCCGCGAACAAATTCCGCCAGGTTCCTCACCCCCCGCCCGAGCCGCGCGGCATCAAAAAAGCCCAGATGCGCAAGGGACAGCGCGAGCAGCACCAGGAGCGCGGCAGCTGCAAAAAGTTCTTTTCTCACGAGCACGTCCCAGCGAGGCAGGTCATTGCAGAATTTGCAGTAAACGTGGAGTGGTCAGCTGGCTTGCGGGTCCCTGATGGACAATGACCCCGTCTTTCAACACCAGCGCGTGGTCCGCCACCTGGTGGGTGACCTCCACCTCGTGCAGATTAATCACGAAGGTGAGTCGCTGGCGCCGGCCGAGCTCACGCATCGTAGTCAGAATCTGCGTGGCGCGGGGGAGGTCCAGATCCGATACAAATTCGTCGGCTAAAATAATCCGCGGGCCCTGCAACAACGTGCGAGCAATGGCCACGCGCTGGCGCTCCCCACCGCTCAGCCGGTAGGCCCTCTCGCCGGCCTTCTGCCCGATACCCAGCAAGGTCAGGTATTCTGTGGCGCGTTCCACTTCGTCGTCCGAGAAGGCGCCGAGCAGCGAACTGATCCCGCCATTGCGCCCCAGCGAACCTAGCAGGACGTTTTCGAGCGCCGTGAGACCGCGAACGAGCCCGAGCTGCTGCGGGATATAACCAATTTTCAGCCGGAGCCAGCCGGGCAGGCCGCCACCGTTCACAGAATGTCCGAGCAACTCGATGCGGCCGCGGTCCGCCGAAAGCAACCCGGCCAGGCATTTCATCAGCGTGGTCTTTCCTGCCCCAGAGGGTCCGAACACCGTCCAAAAAGCCCCCTCCGGAACTTCCAACGATACGCCGCGCAACACCGGCGCGCGTCCAGGATAGGAAAACCACAGGTTCTCGGCTCGGATTGTCACGGGAGTTTCGCTCATCACATCACCGTCCGATCCGCTCGGTGAAACGCAAGCCGGTCAGATTCAGATAGCGCTGGAACGCCGCCAGATGTTTTTCGGCACTGGATCTTTCGAAACCGACGAAGATGCCGGAAATAAAAGTCCGCATCAGCTCGCGGTGATCCGCGGCGCCCAGCGCGGCGATGGCTTCCACGACGCGCGAACGTAGCGGTTCGCGAAGCTCTTTGCTGACCAGCACGGCATGGGAGGGCATAGGCCCCTGCTTGTCAATGACCCGCGAATTTTCGAGCACCGTGTTGTACAGTCGCGCGGGCACATCACCCGCAATGACGGTCACATCCACCTGGCCGCCCTGCATGGCCTGCCAGCACTGGCCGTAGCCGCCGGCGAAGAGAACCTGACCGAAGAACTGTTGCGGGTCCACTTCGCGACCGTCTGCGCGGTGCAGGAGTTTTGCTTCCACCAACCGGCCCATCGGCCCGACGTATCCGGAGCCAGACACGGGGCTCGGGAAACAGGCACGCTTGCCACGAAGCTCGGCCAAAGACGTGTAGGGACTGGCAGGCGGCACCACCCAGTACGAATAGTAGTAGGTCGCCTCTGTCTTCTGGTCGTCAACAATTACTTCGCGGACTTCGGCCAGAGCCAGCTCCGCGCCGGCCATCTCCACGGCAAGTTGAGCCGCCCACGGGCCCATAAAGGCGACGTGGGCATGACCAAAGCGGAGCGCCTCGATCACGCCGGCCTGGCTGAGCGGGACGTAAACCTCCACATCCACATCACGGAGCCTCTCCTCGAGAAATCTTTCCAGCGGTTTGGCCTTTTCAAGCATTTCCGCAACCGCGAAGGTGGGCTGGATGGCAACGACAATCTTCTGCTTCTGCGGCAGAGAACTGCTGGCCGCGCTGGGCCGTTCGGCCGCCGGCGCAGAGCCAGTAGCCAGAAATCCTCCCAGGACTAGCGCGGCCAGTCGGCAAGCAAAACGGTGAGGGGCGTTCGACATTTTTATGGGATTCATCGATCTCCTAAAAACTGATGCGGACACCGCCGTTCACCTGCCGGAACAAGCCTGGCTGGATGCCCTGCGGTGCACGCGAAGCGATGTAAACGCGGTTGCCCAGATTCTTGACCGCCAGGAATGGTTTCACTTGAAAACGTTCGTATCGAATCGTGTAGTCGGTGGTGACATTCCAGAGAGTGTAAGACGGAATCAGGCCGACCGTGCCGTCGGCGCTGGGCCTCACCGTCTGATTGTTGTCCGCGAACTGGTCGTCGACAAAATTCGCGTCCACCTGGAACCCGAAGCCGTCAATTTGCCGCAGGCCCATCACGAACGAAAATGTGTTTCTGGGCGCATAAGGCAGCCGGTTGCCCTGAAACAGGGCATTACGAGTGAACTCCGCAGTGCCGAGATACATGTGGCGGACCTCACTAAACAGCACCAGCGGGCCGCCGACCAGCTCGTGCCAGTTCATGCGCAGGCTGGACTCGATTCCCTGATTCAGCGTCTCGCCGGCATTGACCAGCGTCGTCGTGGCGCCGCCGGACTGTGCGCCCGGAATGATCTGATTCTTGAAATCGAGGCGGAAGAATGTCACCTCACCGCTGAAGGCGCGATGGGGGCCGAAGCGGATGCCTGCCTCGTAGTTCCAGCTCAGCTCCGCATCGAGATCCAGCGATTCTCCATTGTTATCAATCGCGTCCTTTGTGCGCGGAGGCGCAAAGCCGCGATGCACGCCACCGAAGAACGTGACCCAGGGATGAACCTGATAGGAAATGCCAAGCCCTGGAATTGCGCTGGTGATTATGTCGCTGTCGCGTATATCCACGTCGGTGGGCACGCCATTCACGCGTCGGCGAAAAATGTGCCGGGCGTAGCGGTAATGCTCGAGGCGCAAGCCGGGCGTGACAATCAGTTTTTCGGTGAAAAAGAAACGGTTCTGCGCATAGAAGGAGAATGCCTTTCCAAAGCGGTCTTCGTCGTCGCGCAGCAGTCCGGTCGAAGCTGTGAAGGTATCGCCGTTGATGTGCTGATCGTCGGCGCTCTCATAGAGAAAGCGAAGTCCGGCATCGAGCTTGTTGCGGATGGTTCCCAGGGAGTGTTCATAGGCCAGGTTGGACTGCACGCCATAAACAGTGAACTCACGATTGCGGTTGCCCGTCGAATTCCGCAGGAAAACGGCGCCACCCGGGATGCTGGGGTCGCCGACAACGGCTACATACTCTCGACCCTGATCGGTGCGGTCGAAATCCTGCCGGCGCCAGTAGCGTTGCGTGAAGTAGCCGAAAAAGCTGCTGCTCAGCACCGCGCGCGGACTGAGCGAGACCGTGTGTGTCACCGAGCCCGAATATCGCTCCACTGCGAGGAAGTCCGTCGGCACGGGGTTCTGGTTCGGGTCGGCTTCGAACATCGGCGCGGTCAGGCCGAGATAGGTGGAGTTCGAGCCTTCTCCGTACCAGCCGAGCTTGAACGCAAGCTGGTGCGCTTCGCTCGCCTTCCAGTTGAACTTGCCGTGGAGATCGTCGATGTCGTAGAAGAACTGGCGAAAACCATCGCCCTGCTTGTGCAGGCCCGTCAGCAACCAGCCGAAACGCCCATTGTCGGCGCTGTTGCCAATCACCGCATTGGCCGTAAACACCCCGCGCTGGCCGCCGCTGATGTCGAAGTCTCCGTGCAACGCCGGAGGCGGATCCGGAGTCACGAAGTTAATCACACCGCCTACGGTCTGCGGCCCATGGATAATTTGTCCGCTGCCCTTCAGCAGTTCGACGCGACGCATGCGGTCAATCTGCGGCGAATAGTACATCTCCGGCTCGCCGTACGGCGCGAGGGCAATGGGCATGCCGTCCTCAAGCATTAGCACCTGTCGGCTGCGGTCCGGATTCAGCCCCCGGATGGCAATGTTCAGGCGCATCCCCACCGGACCGGAGTCCTCCCGCAGCGTCACGCCCGGGACGCGGCGGAGCACTTCGTTGGCATCCATTGGCTCGACGCGCTGCAACTCGTCTTTCGAGACCAGAAAAACCGACCCGGGAATCTCCTTCAGCAATTCGCTGGATTCCCCCACGACTTCGATCCAGGTCTGCGCCCGCCGCACTGCGGTGAACTGCAAGTTCAGATTCGTGGCTCCCGGCCCGAGATCGATTGCCGCGGTCACGGGTTCGAAGTCACTCGACAGGGCCCGGACGGTGTAAGTCCCCGCTGGCAGGTCCGGGCTGCGGTAGCGCCCTTCCCCGTCGGTCCAGACGCTGCGCGTGGCTCCCTCCGCTCCGGTTATTTCCACCAAAACTCCAGCCACGGGAATGCCCTGCGGGTCTCGCACGACGCCTTCCAGTTGCAGCATCTGACTAAATGCAAAAGTCGGAACGCAAAGCAGCACGGCAAGGATTAGCACACGCAGACTCATCCTGAGCATATCGGCCACTCCTCGAAAACCGTTGTGTTCCCGCCGGGGCGCGTTCGGAGGGAGGGCCAGGGCCCGCAGAGCAAGTACCATTCCGAGTTTCTAGTTGCAACAGCGTTGCAGCTGCCAAAAACACGGTACGCCGAGTGGGGTTTAGTTGTCAATGGGGGCGGTCGAGATTTTGTTGCAACTAAATTGCAACCGAACGCTCCACGAAGTGCCCGGGTGGTTCGGTGCCTGAGACTATTGCCGGCAGGACTTGCAGTAGCCGCCGATTTCGGTGCGAGTAACGGTGATCTTGATTCCCAGCTCCCGCTCGATTTCGTCTTTCAACTCTTCGAACAGGCGGCTTTCGAATTCGCGGACCTTCCCACAGCGCAGGCAGGCGATGTGGATGTGGTCGCGAGGACCATGGCTCTCGTAGTAGTGGCCGTCGCCCCGCAGGTGCAACAAATCAAGCTCGTCAATCAGGCCGTGGCGCTTCAACAGGTCAATCGTCCGGTACACAGTGACGCGATGGACGCCCGGATCCAACTTTCGGGCACGGCGCAGTATAGCGGCGGCGTCGAGATGGCGCTGTGCAGTTTCAATGACGTGCAGGACCACGCGGCGCTGCCGCGTCAGCCGGATGCCACGCTGCTCGAGTTCAGCCTGCAGGCGGCCCGGCTTTTCGTTGACATTGATGCGTTCGCCGGTCGAAACACGGCGCTCTGGTAGAACAGACATCGTACTTCCCCTCCCGAATCGCTCCTAATCGTTCGACGCGGAGGACGACGGCGCGATGCCCACCAGCCCGTCGGAAAGCATCGGCAACTCATGCTTGGGCGCAGTTGGCCGGCCGGCCTTCTGGTCTGCGATATAGGACTCGATCTCCTTAACCAACTCGGGGACAATCTGATCTTCGGGCACGCGGCGCACCGCTTTGCCGTCGCGATAAATCACCCCATTGCCACGGCCGCAGGCTACCCCGATGTTCGCCGAGCGCGCCTCGCCCGGACCGTTGACCGCGCAACCCATCACGGCCAGGTGCAGCGACTCGTTGATGTGTGAGGTGTGCCGCTCAATTTCCTCCACGATCTTGAACATATCTACTTCCAGGCGGCCGCACGTCGGGCAGGCGATAATCATCGGCCCGCGCGCGCGAATTTCGAGCGCCTTCAGGATGTCGTACGCGACGCGCACTTCTTCGACCGGATCGGCGGCCAGTGAGACGCGCATCGTATCGCCGATGCCTTCAGCGAGCAGGATGCCCAACCCGATGGCGCTCTTGATGGTGCCGCTGAACTGCGTCCCCGCCTCGGTGATGCCCAGGTGGAACGGGTACTCCACTTTTCCGGCCAGCAGACGATATGCCGCCACGGTCATGTTCACGCTTGAGGCTTTCAGCGAAATGATGATGTCGTGAAAATCCAGGTCTTCAAGAATCTTCACGTGCTCAAGCGCCGATTCCACCATCGCCTCTGGGGTCGGGTAACCGTACTTTTCGAGCAGGTGGCGCTCGAGCGAGCCGGCATTGACGCCGATACGGATAGGCACGCCGCAGGCCTTGGCCTTCTTGACCACGATGCGCACTTTTTCGGCGTCGCCAATGTTGCCCGGATTGATACGCAGCTTGTCTATGCCGGCATCCAGGACTGCCAGCGCCAGCCGGTACTGAAAATGGATGTCGGCCACCAGCACGGCGTGTGTCCGCTTGCGGATTTCGGCCACCGCTCTGGCCGCATCTCCGTCCGGCACAGCCATGCGCACAATTTCGCAGCCGGCCGCTTCGAGCTGCTCGATCTGCCGCAAGGTCGCATCCACATCGCGTGTGTCCGTTTTCGTCATGGACTGCACCACGATGGGTGCCTCACCGCCAATGGTGTAGCGACCCACGCGGACTTCGCGCGTCTTGCGGCGGGGATGCAGCGCAGGATGTCGCATTCGATAGTTCCTCTAGCGGTCGAAAATCTTCAGTACGTCATTGTACATAACGATGACAAAGATGACCAACAGGAAGACCAGGCCGGCTTGTACAAAACGTTCTTTGACTTTCACACTTAGGTCGCGCCGCAGCAGGCCTTCAATGGAAAGCATCAGGACGTGACCACCGTCCAGGATCGGTATCGGAAGCAGGTTCAGGATTCCCAGATTCAGGCTGATAATGGCCATCAGTTGCAGAAACGGCGTCGTGCCCTGCCGGGCGGCTTCGCCGGAATGCTGCGCGATGCGCAGCGGGCCCTCCAGTTGTTTCAGCGACATCTTGCCCTGCACCAGCTGGCCCACCACGACCAGAATCTGCCGCGTCAGCCGCACGTTCCACCAGAAAGCGCGCGGAATGGCCTGGCTCAGGCTGTAGTCGCGCTCGACCGCGGCGGTGCCAAACGAAACCCCGATCTGATAGCGAGGCCCTCTGCCGTCCTGGCGGTCCATGATTTCGGGCCGCACTGCGAGGGTGATGTTTTCTTCTCCGCGGCGAACCAAAATGTGCAGAAGCTGGCCTTCGCTCTGCTCAATCACTTCCGCGAACTGGCAGGGACTGACCACCGCTTCGCCATTGACCATAAGCACCACGTCGCCGGTTTGCAGTCCCGCGCGTTCTGCCGGACGATCTCTGCCAACGCCCGCCACTACGACGGGCTCTGCCGGGTATCCCGTCAAGGCAAATTCATCGCAGGGGCGCGTGACCGGCGGCGGTCGAAGCACCGCGGACTGACGACTGCCATTCTGTTCAAACACCACTGGCACTGCCTTATCTGGGGCCAGCAGGAGGAGTTCAAACCGGATGTCTTCCCAGGTGGGATCCTTCGTGCCAGCAAACTGCACGATACGCGCACCGGCGCGAATTCCCGCCTGCTCTGCGGGCGTACCGGAGACCACGCCGGCAACCTCGGCCGGGTTGTCGTGGTACACGGGAACCTGAACGCCGGACATCAGCAGGCCGACCATCAAGACCACGGCCAGCATGAGGTTCATGGCCGGGCCCGCCAAAGCGATGACGACACGCTGCCAGCGCGGCTTGGAGAGGAATTCATCGGGTGCGCCTGTCCGTTCTTCAACCGGGTTGTCGCCGGCCATCTTCACGTAACCGCCCAGCGGCAGCGCGCTGACGCGGTAGTCTGTCGGGCCGCGCTTGCGACCCCATAGCCGCGGGCCGAAGCCGAGCGAAAATATTTCCACGCGCACGCCGAACAATTTTGCCGCGATGAAATGACCCCATTCGTGGACGAAGATCAGCACACCCAGCAGGACTACCATTCCCGCAATGCTCGTAAGAAACTCCGACATGTTTCCCTTTCAGGCTTTCCGAAGTTTCAACTTCCGGCCACCGATTCGGCGGTGCGCGGCGTGGCTGCGGTTCCGGCAAGTTTTGCCACCGCCTCGCCGGCCAGTCGCCGCGCCTCCCCGTCGGCTGCCAGTACTGCCTCCATCGAATCCAGTTTCACCCGCGGCATGCGCGTCAGCACCCGCTCGATGACGCGAGGGATATCGGCAAACGATAGCCGCCCCTCCAGAAATGCAGCTACCGCAACTTCATCGGCAGCATTGAGCGCGCAGGGGGCTGCGCCGCCGGATTGCAAGGCCGCGCGCGCCAGCCGCAGGCACGGGAACTTGCGCAATGGCACTTTGCTGAACTCGAGCTTGCGCAGCAAGGCCCACTCCAGCGCATAGCCATTCGATGCCAGCCGCTCCGGATAGGTTAACGCATATTGAATCGGAACGCGCATATCCGTGGGGCCGAGTTGCGCCAGAATAGAACCGTCCACGAACTCCACCATGGAGTGAATCGTGGATTGGGGATGGATGACCACGTCAATTTTTTCCAGCGGCACATCGAACAGCCAGTGCGCCTCGATCACCTCAAAGCCTTTGTTCATCAGCGTGGCCGAATCCACCGTGATACGCGGTCCCATGCGCCAGTTCGGATGCGCCAGCGCCTGCTCAGGAGTCACTTCCCGCAATTTTGAGGCGGGCAGCTTGCGGAACGGACCGCCCGAAGCCGTCAGCACCAGCTTCTTGATCTCCCGCGGCGCACCCGCGCGCAGGCACTGATGGATGGCGTTGTGTTCGCTATCCACCGGCAGAATGTCTACGCCATTTTTCTTGGCCGCTGCCGTGACTAGCTCACCGGCGGCGACCAGGACTTCCTTGTTTGCAAGGGCCAGACGTTTTCCCTGCTGCACAGCAGCGTACGTGGCGGGCAGACCAACGACACCCACGGCGGCAGAGAGCAGCATCTCGGCATCGGGATAAGTGGCGACCCGCTCCAGCCCTTCCTTTCCAAACGCAATCTCCGGTATCGGGCTGACCCCGCCGGCCCGCAATCGCTCCGTCAGCTCCACGGCGCGCTCACGGCTGGCAACCGAGGCGAGCTTCGGCCGGTGCGCGGCAATTTGTTCGGCCAGCAGTTCGATTCGGTTCCCGGCCCCGAGGGCGACAACCTGAAAGCGTCCCGCATGGCCTGACACAACGTCGAGACACTGCCGACCAATCGAACCGGTCGAACCGAGAATTGCGATTCGCTTCATTGCATCCAGCCCAAGATCAACACATCCGTCCCGGAATTCTTGCCGCCCGCGGGAGATACCTTACACACCCATTCTAGCGCCATTGCAGCAACCACACGTAACCCCAAACCACCGGCAGCGCAAACAGAAGGCTATCCACCCGGTCGAGCATGCCACCGTGGCCCGGCAACAACGAGCCGGAATCCTTTAGGCCGGCAGCACGCTTGTACGCCGATTCGGCAAGGTCCCCAATCTGCCCCGCGACACTGGCCAGCACCGCCACCACCGCCAGTTGAACCATATCTAGGCCCATCCACCGCGCAAACAATCCCCCGACAACCAGTGCTGCGACCACGTTGCCTGCGGCGCCTTCCCAGGTCTTCTTGGGGCTGAGGACGGGAGCCATCGGCAGCCGGCCGATGAGCCGCCCCGTGAAATACGCCAGTGTGTCTCCCGCCCAGACCATCACCAGTGTGAACAGCAGCAGCTTCGGCCCGAGCGCATCGGTTCCATGAATGCGCACCGCGTAGCTGAGCGGCAGCGCGATGAACAACATCGCGGCTGCGCTGATGCCCAGCGCCCCGGGTACCGCACGCACCGGTTGGTGCGAAAAGATTGCAATGCACGCCGCGCCGAGCACGAATCCCAGCAGCAGAAACTCCACGGGCACAGCCAGCCGCGCCAGCAGCGAGCCCGGTTCGCGAATCACCAGAACCTGACCGCCGAATGGGCGCATCGCCACTGCGGCGCCGGCCCACTGCACCAGCACCACGCTCAATGCACAGAGCGTGGTCCACCGGGGATAGCCGCGCAAGCCGGCGAGGGCACCCAGGTAGAAAAACTCCACCAGGCACAAGAACAACACTACGATGGTGATCAGTGCAACCAGTGCTGTGGGTCCCCAGAGCACCGCGGCAACCACGACGGGAATCAGAATCAGGGCGGTCAGGATGCGGGCGAGTGTGCCGCCCGAGCTGAGGGTGGAAATGGATGTACCGCTCTTAGCCACGCGCGCGCCTGCCGGCGATAGCTTCGTGGGGCGTCTGTTGCGGATCGGACGCGCCCAGGCCGCCGTAGCGCCGCTCACGCTTCTGGAAGTCGAGCAGCGCCTCGAGCAGGCGCGTGCGCGTAAAGTCAGGCCACAGCGTTTCCGTGACGTAAATCTCTGCGTAAGCGATCTGCCAAAGCAGAAAATTGCTCACACGCATCTCGCCTGAAGTGCGAATCAGAAGGTCCGGGTCGGGAAGGCCGGCGGTGTAGAGGTGCTGCGAAATAATCTGCTCATCCACCCGAAAGGTGTCAATCCCGTTGTGGCGGACATGATCCAGGATGGCATTAAACGCATCTACGAGTTCGGTCCGGCCGCCGTAGTTCAGCGCCACGACGAGTTGCATGCCAGAGTTTGCCGCGGTGGTGTGCATGGCTTCGGTGATGTCGTCACGCACCTCTTGCGGAAGCTGGCCGGGCCGCCCGATCACAATCAAGCGAATGTTGTTCTTGTGGATTGTGGGCAGTTCCTTGCGCAGGTATTCGCGCAACAGCCGCATCAGGAAATCTATCTCCGCCTTCGGCCGGCGCCAGTTTTCGACAGAGAAGGCATACAAGGTCAGCGCGGGGATCTTCAGCCGGGCGCAAGTTTCGATCACGTTACGCGCCGCGCGCACGCCCGCTTTATGGCCGGCCACCCGAGGCAGATGCCGGCGCCGCGCCCAGCGGCCGTTACCGTCCATAATAATCGCGATGTGACGCGGCAGCCGCGCCAGCTCGATCTGGTCGAGCAGCCAGGCCTCCTCACGACCGGCGGGTTTCAGCAGCTCTCGTGCCTTCAATTTGGCTGCCTCGATTTCGTCTTTACGGCATAAAGCTAACACACGCCCCGGCACGGCGCAACGCCCCGCTACGGCATCGGCACCTCGGAGGCAACCTCGGGACGGAACAGCCCCAGGTAGACCAGCAGAGCGGTCAGGGCGATCATGGCAACACTCGTCGTCCAGGCCACCACGTTGAAGCCTCGGCTGTTCGTCTGCTCGCCCATCAAGTCGCGCCGGTTGACCAGCCGTAGAATAAAAATCAGTACCGCCGGAAGCAGGAATCCGTTGGCCACCTGGGAAAGTACGGCGATGCGCACCAGCGGGGCACCCGGAATCAGAATCAAGGCGGCGCCTAGAACAATCAGCGCCGTGTACAGGGAATAGAAAATCGGCGCCTCGCGAAATTTGTGATCCAGCCCGCTCTCAAAACCCAGTCCCTCGCAGATGACGTAGGCCGTGGAAAGCGGCAGAATCGAAGCGGCAAACAGAGAAGCGTTCAGCAGCCCGACGGCAAACAGCAGGCTGGCCCATCGTCCGGCGAGCGGTTCCAGCGCGACGGCGGCGTCGGCGGCGTCGTGAATTTCCCGGTGACCGCTTACGTACAGCGTCGCTGCAGTACAAACCATAATGAAGAACACGATCACAACCGCGCTAACCGAACCCACCAGTACATCGGTGCGCACCCGGGGATATTCGCGCGGGCCGACACGCTTTTCCACAACCGCGGACTGCAGATAGAAATGCTGCCAGGGCGCGATGGTGGCGCCCATCAGCGCGGCCAGAATCAGCAGGTAGCCGGCTTCAAGCGGCGCCGGGTGCACGGCCGGGCGAACGGGCGGGATCGCCTCCAGGAGCGGGGGCGGCAGCAGGTGCAGCACGGCCACCGGCCATTCGGGACCGGCAAAAAATGCCGAGAGTACGTAGGAGAAGTAGACCACGCAGATGGCCAGGAAGATTTTCTCTACCCAGCGCGCTGTGCCCCGCACCACCAGTCCCCAGACGAGAATGGCCGCGAGCGGCACGGAGATATACTTACTCACGCCAAATACCTGCATCGCCGAAGCCACACCGGCAAATTCAGCGAGCACGTTGCCGAAGTTGATGATCAGCACAGCCAGCAGGACGAAAAACGTGACGCGAAAGCCAAACTCTTCCCGAATCAGATCAGACAGCCCTTTGCCGGTGACAGTGCCCATCCGCGCGCACATTTCCTCGGTCACGAACAGGGCCAGGCACATCGGCACCAGCATCCAGAGCACTGCGTAGCCGTACTTTGCGCCCGCCAGCGAATAGCTGTAAATCCCGCCCGCATCGTTGTTCACGTTCGAGGTGATTACGCCCGGCCCGATGATGGCCAGGAAGATCAGCACACGCCGGCGCAGGCGACGGCCGCGGTGCTCGAGCAGCACCCCGCGCGAACGCCACGCTTCCACACGCTCGATCAGCTTCTGCCAGTTCACTCCTGCTTCCACAAGCGGTGCACGATATCGTCCACCGTGATTGCGCCCAGCGGACGGCCCTGCGCATCCACCACCGCCAGGCTGCGCAGGTTGTACTTGTCGAACAGTTCAAAAACGTCTTTTTCGGGAGCATCGGGCGCGACCGAAAGCACCGGCTCCAGGCGCAACTCGCGCAAGGGTTGTTCCGCCCCGGCCAGCAGCAGGCGTCCGAGCGGAACCGTGCCGCTGAGCTCGCCTTGCGCGTTAATCAGGAATACGGCGTCCAATTGATCCAAATCCACATCTTCACGCCGGATCAGGGCGATGGCTTCTTCGCGCGTGGCCGCTTCGCTCACGGATATAAATTCCGTGTTCATCATTCCGCCGGCCGTATTCTCTTCGAACTGCATCAACTCGCTGACCTCGTCGGCTTCGGCCCGCGGCAGCTCGCGCAGCACCTCCTTGGAAGTTTCTGGCGGCAGTTCGGCCAGCAGGTCGGCCACTTCGTCGGGTTCCATCTCTTCCAGGATTTCTGCGGCGCGCTCCGCACCGAGTTTTTCGATCACCTGTGCCTTGAGCCGCTCGTCGAGCTCGGCCAGCGTTTCGGCGGCTGTTTCTTCGTCCAGCGAGGAGATAATGGCCTGGCGTTCGGCGGGTGAGAGTTGCTCCATGATGTCGGCCAGGTCGGCGGGATGCATCTCCGCCAGTTTTTGCGTGCTGATGCGCAGCTTGACGCGCCGCAGCGGGTCCGGCTCGATCAGGTTCACAAACTCCCACTTAATGGTTTTCGGAGGCAGCTTTTCCTGAATGCGACGGATCACGCTGGGTGATACAACCCCCTGCAGCAGGCGCCGCATCGCGCCCGGCAGCCCCACGTCCACCTGCAGGACGCGCATCTCCACAGTCCCGTTCGTGCGCCGCTCGACCAAGTCGAGGTCGTTCACGCGCACCACCTTGCGACCATTGGTGTCAATGATCTGCTGGTCGAGCAAGTCTTTGCGCACGGCCAGCCAAGCTTCATCGGGACGGAAAGGCTCAAGCCGCAAATCGTCAACATTCAAACGAATCGTGCCGGGAGCGACAAAAGCAACCTGGTCGTAGCGCGCCACCAGCGGACGGTACTTGCCTCGCCCCAACAGCAGCCGCGAGATGCGATTGGGCTGCTCGGCTGGCTCGATGAACAATTCGCGGACGCGTCCGACGTAGTGCCCCTGCGCGTCGTACACTTCCGCGCCCAGGATTTCCGTGGCGTGCAACATAAGCCTGTCCCTGCACGGCGCCCCAGACGGCGCTTTTCAGTTAGTTAAATGGAGTGCAACACTTTGTCAAGCAAAGACTTGCAGCTTAGTCTAGTTTTTCTGGAAGGGCACCGGCCGATTCTACGCTTATCGCGGGCGACGGGTTCGGAGCCGCCGCCGCGAAAACAGCATGTCGCCCGGAGCGAGCTTCTTGCGGCGGCAGATTTGCAGGTAGAGTCCCAGATAACTCTCCGTCAGGTAGTCACGCTTGGAATACCCCAGCCGGCGCGCAGCGCGGTCAATCGCTTGCGGCTCGCCCTCCAGTTCCAAGAAATTGCCGATCGGGGTTTCGTCCAGTTGTACCAGCAGATGTGGCAGGCCGGGAAGGCGGAAGGTAGTCCGGTGCTTTTCGTATTGAAAAAAGGTCTGCAGATTGAGTGCTCCGAGGGCCTGCCGGAAAAGATCCGGGTTGGCGACCGCGTGCTCGGTTTCTTCGCGTACCTTGTAAGGGCCGTCAGCCACGCTCGGCCCTTTGAAGGTCAGCGTGGCTGTCCGGAGTTGCGTCTGATCGGTCACCAGGCGCAGCCGCACAAGTTCGCCGCGTCGCGCCAGGATGCGATCCGGCGTGTCAAAAAGCATATTGAACTCATGAACGCGGCCCAGCGATTCGGCTCGCAGCTCACGCAGCCGGCCGCGAAGCGCCCGCAGATTGGACACACGAAGCTTGACCTCGGTCTCCCGGTGGCTGGAAACCTGCATATGGCCGCCGAGTATACGTTTCTTTGCCAAGCTCAGCCAGCAGAACCGCTCGACGCAAGACTCAGCATCCCCGTCCCAGCCGTCGTGGCGCTCGACAGCAAGCCGCCCTAGCGTTATAAACTCTCGGAAGCCCACGCGAGCAACTTCCAATGGCGGAAGCGTCAACACCGCTGATGCGGCAGTATCATGCGATCAAGAAGCAGTATCCTCATGCGCTGCTGCTGTTTCGCCTGGGGGATTTTTACGAGCTATTTTACGACGATGCGATTGTCGCTTCGCGCGAGCTGCAAATCACACTCACCGCGCGTAACCGCGAACGCGGCCAGCCGGTGCCGATGTGCGGCGTGCCTTACCACGCTGCCGAAAACTACATTGCGCGGTTGATTCGCGCCGGGCACAAAGTGGCCATTTGCGAACAACTCGAAGAGCCTGCCCAAGGGAAGAAACTCGTCCGGCGTGACGTGGTGCGGGTCATCACGCCCGGCACGGCAACCGAAATCCACGTCCTCGACCCGCGCGAAAACAATTTTCTGGCCGCGGTGGCTGCCTCCGGCGGCTCGCCGGCCCACAGTGGGCGGACGTTCGGGCTGGCCTTTGTTGACGTCTCGACCGGTGAATTTCGCGCGACAGAGTTTTCGGGCGCAAGTGCCCTGGCGAAGCTGAAGGATGAGCTGGGCGTGCTGGCTCCGCGTGAGCTGCTGCTTCCCCGTCCCGCAAACCTGTTCGATCAGGGCACGATCGAGCTCAGCGGAGTAAACGTCACCGAAACGCGGCTCGCTGAATGGATTTTCGCCGAAGACTACGCGGCCCGCCTGCTGGCTGAACAATTCGGAGTGGCGGTGCTCTCCGGTTTCGGACTTGAAGGCCATCCGCAGGCCACTGCAGCGGCGGGCGCGCTGCTGCATTATCTGCGCGAAACTTCCGCGCTTGAAGCAAATGGAATTTCTGGTGCCAAGGCGCTGGCGCATCTCGATCGCATCCAATTCTACGAACAGGCCGAATCACTTGTCCTCGACCAGACGACGGTCCGCAACCTGGAACTGCTCGCCCCGATATTTCCTGAAGAGCGGGATGCCACGCTGGTTTCCGCGCTGGATGAAACGGCCACCGGCATGGGCGGGCGACTGCTGCGCGCCTGGATTTTGCGCCCTTCGGTATGCCGGGAGGAAATAGAGGCCAGGCTTGATGCCGTGGAGGAGTTACATGGCGACACAGTGCTGCGCGAAGAAATCCGCCGTGAACTCCGCGCGGTGCTAGATCTCGAGCGGCTCACGGGCCGCGTCACGCTGGGCGTGGCCACGCCGCGTGAAGTGGCCGCGCTGGGCCAATCTCTGGGGCGGCTTCCTGTGCTGCACGGACTGATCGCCAAGGCCACCCGCTCGCGACTCAGAAAGCTGCACGCCTCGCTTGACCCGCAAGGCAGCAGCATCGCAGAGATCCACGCCCGTATCGCACAGGCGATTGCCGATGAGCCGCCCGCGCTGGCCTCCGAGCCGGGCATCATCCGCGCCGGGTACAACGCCGAGCTCGACGAGTTGCGCGAGCTATCCCGCAACAGCCGCCAGGTTATCGCGGCGATGGAACAGCGTGAACGACAGCGTACCGGCATCGCGTCGCTGAAGGTGCGTTTTAACCAGGTGTTCGGTTACTACATCGAGGTGTCGAAACCGAATCTACCTCTTGTCCCCGCAGATTACGAACGCAAGCAGACGCTGGTCAGTGCGGAACGGTTCACCACGCCGGAGCTGAAGGAGTATGAACGCAAAGTTTTGAGCGCCGAGTCGCGCATTCTGGAGATCGAGCGACGCCTGTTCGCCGAGCTGCGCAGTTGGATCGCGCAGCGAGCGGCGCGGCTCCGGCAGGTGGCCGCGGCCGTGGCCGAGCTGGATGTGCTTGCCTGCTTCGCGCAGCTCGCGGCTGCCAGGCGATACGTGCGCCCGCAATTCACCGACACAGGTGAAATGGTCATCGCCGGCGGGCGGCATCCGGTGATTGAACGGCTGGTCGAACAGCGCGGCGAGCGGTTTGTGCCCAACGACCTGTACCTGAACGAGCAATCGCACCGCATCCTGCTCATCACCGGGCCAAACATGGGCGGCAAATCCACCTATTTGCGGCAGGTGGCGCTGATTGCGCTGATGGCCCAGGTGGGATCGTTCGTGCCGGCCACCGAAGCCCGTCTGCCCGTCACCGACCGCATCTTCACGCGCATCGGCGCGTCGGACAATCTGGCACGCGGCCGTTCCACGTTTTTGGTGGAAATGAGCGAGGTCGCCGCGATTCTGAACCTTGCCACGCCGCGCAGCCTGGTGCTGCTCGACGAAGTCGGCCGCGGCACGGCAACTTTTGACGGACTTTCGATTGCGTGGGCCGTGGTGGAGCACCTGGCCGCGCAGGCGCGGCCGCGCACCCTGTTCGCCACGCATTACCACGAGCTGACGGAGCTCGAACAATTGCTGCCCGGCGTGCGCAATGTGCACGTCTCTGTCAAGGAAGCTGGCAGCGACATCGTCTTTTTGCGGCACGTTGAACCGGGCCCGGCCGACAAGAGCTACGGCATCGAAGTAGCGCGGTTGGCCGGGCTGCCGCGCGCGGTGATCGAACGCGCGCGGGATATCCTTCGCCAGCACGAACAGAGCGAACACCAGTTGAGTGAAAAGCTCTCGCCCGGCGCTGCCCCGCATTCGCCCGGGCAGGAGGCCCTTTTTACGCCGCTGGACCGCGAAGTTCTCGATGCCCTCCGCAAGGCTGAGCTGGAAAACCTCACGCCGCTGGAAGCCCTGAATCTGCTGGCCAGACTGAAAAAGCAGATTGGAGAATAGGTTGGCTCGCGGTTTTCTTCGTGACGATTGCCTGTTTCCTAAAACGGCAGCGTGCATTAGGGTGTGCCGGTGTCCATTCGCATGACGCCGGCGATGCGCGTGCTGGGGCTGATGTCGGGAACATCGGCCGACGGGATTGATGTGGCACTGGTGCGCATCGCTGGCCGACCGCCGCGACTGAAAGCTTGCCTCGAACAGTTTTTGACCGTTCCCTTTCCTGCCGCAGTGCGCAGCGCAATCCTGCAGTTGGCCAGCGGCGGCCCGGCCACACCTGCGGAGATCAGTCGGCTGGATTTTCTGCTCGGCGAGCTGTTTGCGCGGGCGGCGCTTACGGCTCTGAAGCGCTTTCGCGTTGTTCCGGCAAAAGTGGACCTGATTGGCTCGCACGGACAGACGATCTACCACCAGGGCGAGTGGTCGCGATATCTGGGAGTGCGGGTCCGTTCGACCATGCAGATTGGCGAACCGGCGGTGATTGCGGCGCGCACCGGTATTCCCGTGGTCGCCGACTTTCGTCCTGCTGACCTCGCCGCTGGCGGTCAGGGCGCGCCGCTGGTGCCATTCGTGGATTACCTGTTGTACCGCCATCCGCAGCGCACTCGCGTCGCTTTGAATATCGGCGGGATCGCCAATGTAACCGTGATTCCGCGGGCGGCCCGGCCTGGACAGGTCCGCGCATTCGACACCGGCCCGGGGAACATGGTCGTGGACTCTCTGGTGCGGCGGCTGACGCGCGGTCGGCAGGCGTTTGACCGCGACGCTCGGATGGCGGCGCAAGGGAAGCTGCTTCCTGACCTGCTGGCTGAGTTGCTGAGGCACCCGTTTTTCCGCCAGCCGCCGCCGAAGAGCGCCGGGCGAGAGCAGTTCGGCGGCGAATTTGTGGAGAGAATCCTGAGCTGGTGCCGGCGCAATCGCGCGCGCGGCGAAGACCTGGTACGCACGGCCACGCTGCTGACGCCCCTGTCCATTCTGGACGCCTGGCACCGCTGGATGGAACCGCGGCTTGGTCGGCGGGTGCCGGTGGACTTCATCGTCTCCGGCGGCGGCACGCACAATCCGTTGATTATGGGGCAGCTTGCAGCAGGATTGCATTCCTCACAAGGCCCCCAGGTTCGCCTGTTGCATTCGAGCGATTTCGGCATTCCAGAGGACGCCAAAGAGGCATTTGCCTTCGCCGTGCTGGCCTATGAAAGCTTTCACGGGCGCCCGGCGAACTTACCCGGGGCAACCGGTGCGCGCCGCTCCGCCGTGCTGGGCAAACTGGTGCGAGTGCCCCGGCCCTGAGTATCTTGCGCTGCACTCGGCGGTTATGGTAGTTTGCCGAGAATCCGAATCCGGCCCCCGGAAGCCTCGGGCCGGACGGTTTACCGTGAACGGGACACCGTGAGCGGTCGGCTCGTTCCCATGCGCGGCGGGAGCGCGCACCAGCGAGGGTGCTTTGCCGGCTGAACTCCTGAAGGTTTCTTCCTCCGAGCCCGAAGAGCAAGCCGTCCGCTACGCCGCAAGTCTGATCTCCGGCGGGCAGGTCATAGGAGTACCCACCGACACTTTTTATGCGCTGGCGGCTGACCCGTTCAATCTCTCCGCCGTCCAGCAGGTCTATCGGCTGAAAGGCCGTGAAGAGAAAAAAGCGCTGCCCATCCTGGTCAGTTCGGTGGAAGAAGCGGTGGTGCTGGCGCGCGACCTGCCAGACACATTCCTGAAACTCGCCAAGCGATTTTGGCCCGGCGCGGTGACGCTGGTGGTGGAAGCTTCACACCGGATCCCGCTGAAGGTCACCGGCGGCACAGGTCGCGTGGCCTTGCGTTGGCCGGATTCGTCAGTTGCCTGCGCGGTGATTCAAGCCTGCGGCACGCCGATTACGGGCACCAGCGCCAATATCTCTGGTTTTCCACCCTGTTCGAGCGCGGAGCAATTGATGAAGCAGCTCGGCTCGCAATTGCCGCTGATACTTGACGTCGGCGACACGGGCGCGTCGCTGGCTTCCACGATTGTGGAACTCCGTGGCGATGACTGGCGCATCCTGCGCGAAGGCTTGGTCGGCGAGGGGGACATCCGCGTCGCGCTCGAACAAGCATAAGCCGTCGTGGCCTTAAGTTCCGCTCTTCCCCGGAAATCTCATTCGCAGCGTCGCCCCGCAAGGCAGCCATCGCCACACTTGCCCGTCCGGGACGGCACGAGTAGGCTGAGGCTATGCAGGCTGCCGAGCGAACTGATTTTGTGCGCATCGAAACCATCAGCAGCCGCGAAAACCGCTGGCTGAAAATGTTTCGCACCGCGCTGGCCCGCGGGTGTGCGACGGACGAGGGCTTCATCGGGATCGAAGGGCCGCGGCTGGTGGAAGAGGCGCTTGGTGCGAACCTTGAAGTTGCGGCGCTGCTGGCCAGCCCCGCGGGCGAACAGTTCCTCGGGCGCTGGCTCGCGCGTGTTGGCCGTGGCACGCGCCTGCTGCGGACTTCTGAAAAGCTGTTCGCGACAGTGGCCGATACGAAGCGGCCGCAAGGCGTTGCTGCGCTTGTGCGGCCGCGCGCATGGCAGTTCGAAGACCTGCTGCGCGGCGACGTCCCCCTGGTTGTCGTGCTGGCCGGGGTGCAGGACCCGGGCAACGTAGGCACCATCATTCGCACGGCGGAAGCTTTTGGCGCGACAGGAGTGGCCGCGGCGCGGGCCGGCGAACAAAGCACGGCGCATCCGCTGGCGCCCAAGGCCCTGAGGGCTTCGGCGGGTTCTGCCCTGCGGATGCCGGTGCTGGCTGGCGTCCCGCTGCCGACTCTGCTGGTGCAGTTGCGCGTCTCCGGGGTGCGGACTTACGGAGCGTCGTCTTCCGGAGGCGTGTCGCCCGCGGAGATCGAATTCCGCACGCCACTGGCGCTGCTGGTAGGCAACGAAGGCGCGGGCCTGCCGCCGGAAGTCGAGCGCGCCGCCGACGCACTGGTGCGCATCCCTTTGACCGGCAGTCCAGCCGCGGCTGGTGCAGTGGATTCGCTCAATGCGGCCGTCGCTGCGGCCATCTTGCTCTACGAAGCGGCACGGCAACGAACGCAGAGACAGACATGAGTTTATTTGGCAACGCTGGATCGGCAGCGCAAACGAGCGGCACGCAACCGCTGGCCGAGCGTATGCGTCCACGCACGCTTGAAGAAGTGCTCGGCCAGGAGCATCTGCTGGCAGCGGGCAAGCCGCTGCGCACACAGATCGAGCGGGACACGATTGGCTCGATGATCCTCTGGGGACCGCCGGGCTGCGGAAAGACTACACTGGCGCAAATCATCGCGCGGCTCACCAAGAGCGAGTTCATCCCCTTCAGCGCAGTGCTCAGCGGCATCAAGGAAATCAAACAGGTGATGGCCGATGCTGAACGGCTGCGGCGGCATGGCCGGCGCACCATTGTGTTTGTGGACGAAGTGCATCGTTTCAATAAAGCGCAGCAGGATGCGTTTCTGCCGTACGTCGAACGTGGCAGCATCATCCTGATCGGAGCCACGACGGAGAATCCGTCGTTTGAAGTCATCGGGCCGCTGCTGTCGCGGACAAAAGTCTATGTACTGAAGTCCCTGACCGCAGAACACATCGCCAGCCTGCTGCGGCGCGCGCTGGCCGACCCCGACCGCGGGCTTGGACGCAAGCGGATTGAAATCGCCGGCGACGTGCTGGAACGCATCGCCGTGGTGGCCAACGGCGATGCGCGCGCGGCGTTAAACACACTCGAAGTGATGGTAACCGGGACGACGCCGGATGCGACAGGGCGGCACGTGCTGACGCCGGCTGTGCTCGAAGACGTCTTGCAGCGCCGGCTGCTGCCCTACGACAAAGCTGGCGAAGAGCACTACAATCTGATATCGGCACTGCACAAATCGGTGCGCAACTCCGACCCGGACGCGGCGCTCTACTGGCTGGCGCGAATGCTCGAATCCGGCGAAGACCTGCGCTACATCGCACGCCGGCTGGTGCGCATGGCCAGCGAAGATATTGGCCTGGCCGACCCGCAGGCGCTGCCCATCGCAGTGGCGGCGATGCAGGCCGCGGACTTCATCGGCATGCCGGAAGGCAATCTGGCACTGGCCGAAGCGGCCGTCTATCTGGCGCTGGCGCCCAAGTCGAATGCGCTATATACCGGATATCAGCAGGTACAGGCAGATTTGCAGCAGACTGCCAGTGAGCCGGTGCCGCTTCACTTGCGCAACCCGGTCACCGGCCTGCTGCGCAATCTCGGCTACGGCCGCGGCTACGAGTACGCGCACGACGCCGAACAGAAGGTTACCGGCATGAACTGCCTGCCCGAATCGCTGCTGGAGCGGCAATACTACCGGCCGAGTGATCAGGGGTTCGAGGAAAGTCTGCGGGCGCGCCTGGAGGAGATTCGCCGCATTCAAGGAAAAGCGGCACCGGGGAAGTAGTCCCGATTTGCCTCTGACAATCCTTGGGGAGCAGATGCGACAATGATGCAAACTCTCATTGCACGGTGGCCTGGAAGACGGCGCAACCTTTTGCGTGTGGTTGGCGCATCGTTGCTGTTGGGGTGGATGCCGCTGTGCGCCGCCGCGCAGGGTGAGCCTGTGGAGCGGGTCGAAGAAGAATGCGTGGCGATGGCCTGGGCCCCCGATGGGGATCGGCTGGCGTACGCGGTGAAGCGCATCATCAAGGTACAGCGGCTGGAGATGCAGCGGGACGACATCTGGGTGCTGTCGATGGCCGACGGCAAGCGCAGGCGCATCGTTAATGGCGAAAAGATCGTGGATACCCGCGCGCCGTTCAGTTACACCGTGCGCGGGCTGCACTGGGCGCCGAACGGCCGCCGCCTGACGGTAGAGCTTTATACCAGCCAGATGGTGGACCAGCGCGGCAACACGCGTGAAGAGATGCTCACGCTGCTGATTGACGAGAACGGGAAAGAGATCAAGATCGAGGGCGGCGACAGCGTCATCCCACAGGCGGTCGGAGCAAGCTGGCTGGGCGACGGCGTCACGGTCGGCTACCTGGCTGAAGAAGTCGAGCCGCGTCTGCTGTTTTCCGTCTACACCGTGCGACCGGTCGCGGGCCGCGGCCGGCGATTATTCCCGCAGCACGCATTTGCAGCGCTGGCCTGGGTGCCCGACCAGAATGTTGCTATTGCTGTTGAGCGCGATGCGGAATTCCGCCAGCCGCCGACGCTGGTTCGGCTCGACCTGGAAAAGCAGACTCGCGAGGTGCTGGCTGAATTGGAAGAATTCTCCGGCCAGCTCACCGTTTCCCCCAGCGGCAAGCAGGTGGCCTACTTCCGCGATGCTGAAACGCTGGAAATCCTCCGCCTGAACGCGCCCGGCCAGGTGACCCGGGTAAAGCTGACCTTTGGCCGCTACCAGTGGGCGCCCGATGAATCCCGCTTGCTTCTTCGCCGCGGGGTGGAGAGCCGCGCCGGGAGCCTGCTGTGGGTGCGATTGCCCGGCGGGGAAACCGAGCCGCTGCTGCACGGGCTGACCTTCCGTGACGCTGAGCTTTCGCCGAAGGGCAACTGGATCGCCGTGACCCAACCGGGCAGCTACAACATCCTGGTGTATCCAGTCGAATGAGCCGCTCAGTCGGCGGCCAGCCGGAAACGGCGGACGTGCTCCTTCAGAATACAGGCGTTCATCACTACATGCAGGCCGGCCTGGCGCGCCCGCTCGGCGGCTTCGGGATGGATGACGCCTTCCTGCATCCACACCGCGCGGGCGCCGATCCGAATTGCGCTCTCGACCACCTCGGGAACGAACTGGGATCGCCGGAAGATATCCACGATGTCCACGGGCTGCGCGATGTCTTCCAGGCGCGCATAGGATGGTTCACCCAGGACCTCGCTCTCATGTGGATTGACGGGGAGAATCCGGTAGCCGGCCGCTTGCAGATACTGCGCGACCCCGTAGCTCGGGCGAAACCGCCGGCTGGAAAGCCCCACAACGGCGATATTGCGAGCCCGGCGCAGCAGCTCTGAGATGGCATCCTCCTGTCCCGCACCGAACGAACTCCGCGGAGCCGGAGTTTCGCGCAGGTTGCTCATCATGACCTCCCGGCCGTGTCGCAGCCACCCAGAACGCGGCGCAACGCAGCCAGCAACGATTCATTCTCTGCCGCAGTCCCGACGCTGACGCGAATGGCCTGCGGAAAACCCATCCAGCCCATAGGCCGCACGATGACTCCTTCGCGCAACAAAGCATCAGCCACCGTATTGGCATCCCGGCCCAGCTCCGCCAGAACGAAGTTGGCCACGGAGGGAATGTGGCCGACACCCAGGCGGCCAAGCCCCTCGGCGAGCTGTTTTAGTCCGCGCCGGTTGGATTCCACTGAGCGGCGCACGTGCTCCGTGTCGTCCAACGCCGCGCGCGCCGCGGCCTGCGCCACGTTGGAGGTATTGAACGGGGAGCGAATCTTGTTCATCTCCAGCAGCAGCGGCGCCGGACCGATACCGTAGCCGATGCGCAGTCCCGCCAAACCGTAAACCTTCGAGAAGGTTCGCAGCACCAGCAGATTCGCGCCACCCCGCACCAGATGCAGGGAACTTGAATAGTCCGGCTCCTGCACATACTCGAAATAGGCCTCATCGAGCACGACTACCGCGCCGCAGATGTCATCGACGCTGCGAAGAAATTTTTCAAAAGCGCTGGCGCGGAATATCGTGCCGGTGGGATTGTTCGGGTTAGCCAAAAAGATCAGCTTGGTTTTCGAACTCAGCGCGCCGAGCAGGGCATCCAGATCAAACCTGTACCCCCGCAGCGGCACCGTGACAAGCTTTGCCCCCGCCGCGCGCACCGAGATGTAGTACATCGGGAAGGAACCCTCCGAAGTGACCGCGGCATCCGAAGGGCCCAGCAGCGTGCGCGCCACAATGTCGATCAGGTCAGTGGAGCCGGCGCCCAGGATCACGTTTTCCATCGCCACGCCCAGCCGGGCGGCCAGCTCCTGCCGCAGGTAGTAGCCGCCCCCGTCCGGGTAGCGGTTGGACTCGGCCAGCGCCGCACGCGCGGCCTCCATGGCTTTCGGTGAAGGCCCGAGAGGATTTTCGTTGGAAGCCAGCTTCACCGCGCGGATGTTCAACTGGCGTTCGACTTCTTCGACGGGCAGGCCCGGGCGATAGGGGTCAATCTGGCGGATGAACGGAGGAATAAGGTCGGCAATGGAACGGCTCATCCGTATTGTTTCCTCGCATGGGCGCGCCGCCCGCCTCGTGCCCCCGGCTCGCCGTGCGGCGCGTTGCCGCCGGCAGACTCGGACGCGCAACTTCGATCCAGTGCCCGCAACTCTTGCGGAGAAAGCGAACGATACCGGCCCGGCGGCAAAGACGCAAGTGCTATTCCGTCGAGTTTCGTGCGTTTCAACTTTTCAACCGGATGGCCCATGCGCGCCAGTGTTGTGCGCAGCGCATCCCGGCGGGCCTCGGTGAAGGTGGCCTCGTACCAGGGGTTGGCGCCACCGGCGGCGCGGCCTGCTTCCCGCGTGCCGAGCGGCCGAAGGCGCAGGCCGGTGGCGCGCTCGACTTCCGCCAGCTCGCCCGCGGTTAGCGCGCCCTTCAGTTTCAACCAGTAGGTCTGCGGCAAGCGGAAGGAAGCCTTGAGCACACGGTCAGCCAGGTCGCCGTCGTTGGTCAGCAGCAGCAGGCCGGAGGTGTGAAACTCCAGCCTACCAACCGGAAAGACTCGGCCCGGGAGGCCGCGCAACAGGCTGGCGATGGTCCGGCGACCCTGCGGATCGTGCAGGGTGGCCAGGCAGCCGGCCGGCTTGTGCAAGACGAGGTAGCGGCGCGCGGCCTGCGGCCGCAGCAGCTTGCCAGCCACCTTGATGTGGTCGCGCTCCGGGTCGGCCTTGCTGCCCAGTTCGGACACCACGCGGCCGTTCACTGTCACCTGGCCGGAGAGAATCAACTGCTCGGCGTGGCGGCGCGAGCTGAGGCCTGCGCGGGCGATGATTTTCTGCAACCGTTCCTGCATGAAGGTTCAGTACTGACGGGAGAACGTCCTGCAGCGCTAAGAAGAATCGCGCGCGGCAGAGTCTTCTTCCAGCGGCGGTGCGGCGGAATTTTCTGCCGGCGCACTGGCCGGGATTTCGGAATTCTCTGGCTGCTCGGGCAGATCTTCGGGCTCCACCGGGGCCACGCCCTCTTCGGTTCCCAGCGCCTCGCGGGCGAGCTGCTCGAACTCCTTCAGGCTCGGCAGGTCGCCCACATCAGAAAGCCCGAAGCGAAGCAGGAATTCGCGCGAGGTGCGGTACAGAATGGGCCGTCCGATCACCTGCTTACGGCCGGCGGTGGTGACGAGTCGCTTTTCGAGCAGGGTCTGCACCACGCCGGCGCAGTTGACGCCGCGGATTTCGTTGATCTCCGGCAGCGTGATGGGCTGCTTGTAAGCAATCACGGCCAGGGTTTCGAGCGCCGGCATCGTCAGCCGAACCGGCGGTTGCAGGCTTTTGATGAACCGGCGCACCGCTTCGTGGTGCTGCGGCTTGGTGTAGAGCCGGTAGCCGCCGGCCACTTTGCGGATTTCGACGCCGCGGTCGCTGGCCGCGGTAGCCGCTATCAGCTCGTCAATCACCGCACGCGCTTCGGCCTTCTCCACGTGGCAGGCGCGCGCGATGGAATCGAGCGTAGCCGGCTCGTCTGCCGCGTAGATGATGGCTTCAATCGCCGCTTTTAATTCCGCGCGTTCCATCGTCACTGGTACTGCTCGTCAATCTGTGCCAGGGCGTCGTGGCCACCGAACACGGTATCGAACATTTTATGTTTGCGAAGCAGAATCTGGCCGAACAGTTTCTCCTGCACCACCAGCACGGCCTGCAACCGGACCATTTCGAGTACGGCCAGAAACGCCACAATCATGGCGTGCCGCGACGGGCAGGCTTCGAAGAATTCCACCAGCGAAAGCGAATCCTCGGAGGCCAGCAGTCGAGCGCGAAGCTGCGCCATCATCTGCGCGACGGTGAACTGCTCGTGCTGCAGTTCGATCCGGGCGACTTCCCGGCGCCGCTCGAGCACCTGCTGGAAAACTTTGACCAGGTCCACCAACGAGACGACCAGCTCGCCTTCGGCGGCTTCGCCTTCGTAGAGCGTGCGGTCCGGTCTTGACCAGACGTGCGCCTCAAGCTGCTGCCGTTCGCGCAACATCTGTGCCGCGCTTTTGAATTTTTCGTGTTCGAGCAGGCGGTGCACCAGCTCCTGCCGGGGATCTTCCTGTTCTTCGGGCGGCGCCAGCGGGTCGGCCGGCAGCAGCATCTTGGACTTGATGTAGATCAGTGTAGCGGCCATGTAGATGAATTCGGCCGACACGTCTATGTCGAGTTGCTCGAGCCGGTGCAGGTAGTCGAGATACTGACCGGTGATTTTCGAGATGGGGATGTTGTGAATGTCCATCTCCTGCTTGCGAATCAGGTCAAGCAGGAGATCGAGCGGGCCTTCATAAATCTCCAGTTGGACTTTGTACGGTTGCGGTTCGGCCATGTTCGGCGCGAAATTCACCCTGTTCGGTTAGTGTACTGCACTCGGCGGCCGGCCGTCAGCCTTCAGCTTTGCGTGATGGCTCCGCTCAGCGGCGCTGTGGCCGGCTTTTTGGTTTCGGCACCAAAGACGGCTTCGCGCACACGCCGCATCGTTTTTTTTGTGACCTTCCGCGCTTTTTTCGACCCTTCTTCCAGAATTTCGCGGACGCGCTCTGGCTGCGCTTCGTACTGCTGGCGGCGGGCGCGAATCGGCTCGATCCAGCGAATCAGGCCCTCGACCATCGCGCTCTTGCAGTCCACGCAGCCGATGCCCGCCACGCGGCATTCGCGGTCGGCCCAAGCAATCGTGTCCGGCGGCGAAAACAGCTTGTGCCAGGCGAACACCGGGCACACTTCCGGTCGGCCGGGGTCCTGCCGGCGGACGCGCTGCGGGTCGGTCATCATCCCGCGGACTTTATCGCGAATGGCTTCGTCCGTCTCGCTCAGCCAGATAACGTTGTTGTAGCTCTTCGACATCTTGCGGCCGTCGGTACCCGGCAGGCGCGGCACTTCCGTCAGCAATACGTCCGGCTCAACCAGGACCGGTTGCAAGGCCACTTTGGCGTTCGCCAGCCGCGAGAGGCGCTCATCGAGCGAGAGGCCGCGCATCAAGCGGTCAAGTTGCTGGTAAGCCTCCGCCTCGGAAGAAGTCGCTGGCGGCAGCACGCCACCTGCCTTCAACGCTTCGACTGCACCACCTTCCGTACGCTTCGACTGCATCGCCGCTGTGCTGAACAGCAGCAGCAACTTCTTGGTCGGGAGCTTCTGCCAGCGCACCCGGCCGTAGGCAGCATTGAACCGGCGGACGATTTCGCGGGTCAGTTCGACGTGCGGCACCTGGTCTTCGCCGACGGGGACGAAGTCGGCGTCGTAGATGACGATGTCGGCGGCCTGCAGCAGCGGATAGCCGAGGAAGCCGTAGGTATGCAGGTCCTTGTCCTTGATGTTTTCGAGCTGCTCCTTGTAGGTCGGCACGCGCTCCAGCCAGGAGAGCGGCGTCACCATCGAAAGCAGCAGATGGAGCTCGGCGTGGTCGGGCACCCAGGACTGCACGAACATCGTGCACTTGTCGGGGTCGAGCCCGGCGGCGAGCCAGTCGGTGCCGATTTCGATGCGGTTCTGCGCGACCTGGGAGGCGTCGGCATAATCGGTCGTAAGCGCATGCCAGTCGGCAACGAAGTAGTAGCACTCGTACTGCTGCTGCAGCCTCAGCCAGTTTTCGAGTGCGCCGAAGTAGTGGCCGATGTGCAGCCGGCCGGTGGGCCGCATGCCGCTCAGGACGCGTTTGCGTTTCGCAGGCATGGAACGGTTCAGTTTCTCCCGAGCAGCTCGCGGGCAATCACGAGCCGCTGAATCTCACTGGTGCCTTCGTAGATGGAGATCACGCGGGCGTCGCGGTACATGCGTTCGACGTCGGTTTCGCGCGAATAGCCCTGGCTGCCGTGAATCTGTACGGCTTTGTACACCACGCGGTTCACCATCTCGCTGGCATAGAGCTTTGCGCGTGAGGCGGCCGGGCCGGGTTTGCCCGTCCCGGAATCACGCAGCCACGCAGCATAATAGGTGAGCGAGCGGGCGGCTTCGATTTCCGTCTGCATGTCGGCCAGCATCCACTGGATGGCCTGAAACTCGGCGATCGGTTTGCCGAAGGCATGCCGCTGCTTCGCGTAAGCAACCGAAGCTTCCAACGCGCCCTGGGCGATGCCTACAGCCTGCGCAGCAATGCCCACACGGCCGCCATCGAGCGCTTCGAGGGCGATTTTCAGTCCCTGGCCCTCTTCACCAAGGCGGTTTTCGGCTGGGACGCGGCAATCTTCGAACACGATTTCGGCGGTGTGCGAAGCGCGCAGGCCCATTTTATCCTCGTAGCGGCTGATGCGAAACCCCGGGAAGCTCGGCTCAACGAGAAATGCGGTGACGCCGCGGGAGCCAGCTTCCGGGTTGGTTTTCGCGAAGACTAGGTAAAGCCCTGAGCAGCCGCCGTTCGAGACCCACGTTTTGGTTCCGCTGAGCACGTATTCGTTTCCCCGCCTTACCGCACGGGTCTGAATACCGGCGGCGTCGGAGCCGGCGGCCGGCTCGGTCAAGCAGAATGCGCCGAGGATTTCTCCTCGGGCAAGGCGCGGCAGATATTTTTTGCGCTGTGCGTCGGTGCCGTGGTGGTAGAGCGGCGCGGCGGCGACGGAGTTGGTCACGCTGAGCGTTACCGCCGTCGCCGCGCAGACCCGCGCGACCTCTTCCAGCATGATGGCGTAGCTGACGGTATCCGAACCGCAGCCGCCCCACTCCTCCGGCACCAGCATGCCGCAGAAGCCCATCTCGCCGAGCTTGCGCACCTGGGCTTCGGGAAAGCGCCCATCGCGGTCGTTTTCACGCACCTGCGGGCGGAGCTCCGCTTCCATGAAATCGCGTACGGTGTCGCGGATCAGCTGTTGATCGTCGGTAAGGGAAAAATCCATCGCCTCAGCGTAACGCGGGAGTGTAGCACAAAGCGGCGGGATTGCCGGGGCAGTTGCGCGTCCCCGAGAGAGGCACGATGCCCGCAGCGAGGCGAATGGATCGGGGCGCAGAACAGCGGGCGGCTCCCACCGGTGCGGCACAGCGCAGCAGGCTAAAGGTTCAGCAGTTCGCGGAGGCGTTTGGTCTGCGCGCGGGAGACGGGCACCTCGCTCTGCCTGCGGTCCGCCATGCGCAGCATGAAGGTGGATTTGAACCAGGGGACCACTTCCTTGATCTGGTTGATGTTCACCAGGTAAGAGCGGTGCGCACGCCAGAAGACTTCCGGGTCAAGCTGCGAATGCAACTCCTCGAGCGTGCGATAGTTGGATGTGCCTTCGAAGTCCGGAGTCACGATGGTGATGACGCCATCTTCGATCGTGGCATAGACCATCTGCCCGGCGTCCACCAGCAGCATGCGGTTGTGGGCGCGGACGACCAACTTCACGGGCTGCGCCGCGGGCTTCGACTGCGCGCTCAACTGACTGATGACGCTCTCGATGCGTTCAACCGGCGAGGCATCTGCTTCGAGCATTTTCTTCGCGCGCTGCAGGGCCTTCGCCACGCGGCTCTTGTCGAACGGCTTCAGCACATAATCCACCGCATGGACTTCGAAGGCCTGCACGGCATAGTTATCGTATGCCGTGGCGAAGACAATCTGGGGCACTTTCAATTTCCGATCCACGAGCTTCTTGATCACCCCGAAGCCGTTCAGGCCGGGCATCTGCACGTCGAGAAACACGAGGTCAGGCTGATGCTCTTTGATCAACGCAAGCGCCTCCAACCCGTTTTTCCCCTGCGCGACAATGTTGACCTCCGGGAAGGACTTCAGCAGGAAGGCCAGTTCATCCCGTGCCGGTTTTTCGTCGTCTACAATCAGGGTATTGATCGGCATGAGCTCAGCCCGCAGCGCGCATCGCAAACTGTCACTGAGAGTATAGGTAACCGCGCTTGCCCAGCGCAATGCCGGTTCCGTGAGAAACCGCTTCCGGCACACCGGCGGCGGTGATTCGGGTAGAATCGCGGCATTGCGGAGCAGAGGCGGATGGGCCGAATTCGCGTGCTGAAGTCGAAGGTCATCTACACGGGGCCGGTGTTCGGCGTGCGCCAGGACCGCGTGATCGAGCCGGGCGGCATCGAAGTGACGCGCGACGTGGTCACGCACAGCGGTTCGGTCGTGCTGCTGCCGGTCTTTCCCGACGGCAGGATTCTGCTGGTGCGGCAGTACCGGCACGCAATCGGGCAGTTTCTGTGGGAACTGGTGGCCGGGCGGATTGATCCGGACGAGCCACCGCTTCATGCCGCGCGCCGCGAGTTGCTGGAGGAAACCGGATACACGGCGCGGCGGCTGCGCAGGCTGCTTGACGTGTTCCCCACCCCGGGCTTCGTGTCGGAGCGAATGATGGTTTACCTGGCCAAGGGGCTGCGGCCGGGCACCGCACAACCGGAAGATGACGAGCGCATCGAGGCGCGCCGTTTCACGCTGCGCGAGCTGGAGCGCATGCTGCGTCGCGGGCGGCTCCGCGACGCCAAGTCCATCGCCGCGTTGCTCTACTACGCGCGCTACGTCGCCCGCTGAGCGGTTCCCTGCCGCGCCGAATGTTTCTTGACTCCGCGGGCGGGCGTGGGGTTAACTGAGCGGGCATAGTTCGCCACTGTCCGGTCCGTGCCCGGCGAGGAGTCCGACATGGTTCATCGTGGCGTCACGGGTTTGTCTGCCGCTTTGATGGTCTGCTTTCTACTGCTCAGCCACTTCGAGCCGGAATTCTTCCTGCTGCATCTGTACCAGTCGCTGATCTATCTGGTGATTATTCTGATGCTGTTTTATTTCGAGGACCGCTGGGCCTACATGCTGGGGATCCAGGTGCCGGCGGTCTGGCTGCTGCTGATGACCTTCGCTACGGGCCAGTTGGTGGGCGCCTGGCGGCGACTGACTCACGTGGTGTACGCGCGGCAGGACGGCGACACGATCAGCCTGCTGGCCCTGCTTATGGCGCTGCTGGCCATCGGAATGGTCATCACCTGCGCGTACCGCTGGCGGCGGGAATTCGCCGGGTCGGGAAAGTGGTGGTCCACGTTTGCGATTGGATTTGTGGTGACCGTGGTCTATTACGGGCTGCTGATTTACTGGTTCTGGACGCGGGTGCCTGCCGTGACGCCCCCTGCTCCTGCAGCGTAAAGGGATTTGTTAACTGTGGCCGCAAGTCGGCCTTTAATCGCAGGGTTCACCACGCGGCTAATTCCTTCGGTTTGACCATCTTGCGTGCCCAATCCGTCTCTTGACAGCGCTGGCTGGCGGGAATAGACTCCCCGCCGGTTGCCAGCGCCTCGGCATCCATCCCCGCGGAGAATGCTGTGGGCAGCCTGCAACAAGTCCCAGCTTGCGCAAGGAGGTCAGGAAGTTGAAAGTCACAGGTCAAGTCAAGTGGTTCAACAACTCGAAAGGCTACGGCTTCATCGGCCGGGATGATGGAGCCGACGTCTTCGTGCATTACTCGGCCATCGTCGGTGATGGCTACAAGTCCCTGCAGGAGGGCGATACCGTCGAGTTCGAAATCGTGCAGGGGCAGAAAGGTCCGCAGGCTGCCAACGTCGTCAAGATCAGCTAACCTTCCGCAGACTTTGCACTCCCAAAGCCGCTCTGCGCCACGCGGGCGGCTTTGTTTTTCCCACGGCCTGTGAAGTACAGCCCCGCGCCGCGCCCTACCAACTCCGGGGCGGCGGCACTATAATCGGCAGCATGGAAAACCGCGAAGTCGCCCGCATCCTCCGGCAGACCGCCGAGCTGCTGGAGATTGACGGAGCGCAGATCGGCCGTTACCGCAGCTACGAACGCGCTGCCGAGCTGATTGATTCGCTGCCCGAACCCATCGCCGAGCTGGCCAAGGACCAGGAAAAACTCACCGCGCTGCCCGGCATTGGCGAACGCATGGCCGAACACATTCGCGAGATTCTCCGCCAAGGCGACTACAGCCTGCGCAAACAACTGCTGAAGAAGTATCCCGCGACGATTCTTGACCTGCTCAAGCTGCAATCCCTTGGCCCGAAGAAAGTTGCGCTGCTGTGGCGCGAATTCAAGGCCGGCACGGTGGAAGACGTGGCCAAGCTGGCGCGCGAAGGCAAGCTGCGCGAGCTGGAAGGCTTCGGCGAAAAGAGTGAGCAGAACATCCTGAAAGCCGTGGAAACGTTTCAGAAAGCCTCCGGGCGCTATCACATTCACGTCGCTGATGCGGCGGCCGAAGCCATCCTCACGCACATTCGCAAACTGGGAAAACAGATTGACGCGGCCGAGGCCGCCGGCTCGCTGCGCCGCGGGAAGGAAACCATCGGCGACCTGGACATCCTGGTGACGCTGCCGAAAAGCAAGTCCGGCAAGAGCTCTGTGCAGGCGGTCGTCGAACACATTTTGAAATACGAGGGGCTGGAGCACATCCTGGCGCGGGGGGAAAACAAAGTCAGCTTCCAGCTTGCCGGCGGGATGCAGGTGGACGTGCGCATTCTCAAGAAGGAAAGTTTCGGGGCGGCGCTGCTCTACTTCACCGGCTCGAAAGAGCACAACGTGCAGCTCCGCCGCCGCGCCAACGAGATGGGCTACACGCTCAGCGAATATGCGCTGGCCACGCGGAAGGGCGATAAGCGCGTGGCCGGCACCAGCGAAGAAGAGATATACAAAAAGCTCAGGCTGCCATTCATCGAGCCGGAGCTGCGCGAAGCCAGCGGTGAAATTGAAGCTGCCGAGCAGGGCAGGCTGCCGAAGCTGATTACAGTAGAAGACATCCGCGGCGATTTGCAGATGCACACCACCGCCAGCGACGGCAAGAACTCGATCGAAGAGATGGCCGAAGCCGCGCGCAGGCTCGGCCACGAGTACATCGCGCTGACCGACCACTCGAAAGCCGTCACCGTCGCCAACGGGCTGGATGAAAAACGCGTGCTGGCGCAGATCAAGAGAATCCGCGAAACGCAGAAGAAGCTCGACGGCATCCGCCTGCTGGCGGGCATCGAAGTGGATATCCTGAAAGACGGCCGACTCGACCTCGACGAGGAAGTGCTGGCGCAGCTCGACGTGGTGGTCTGCTCGGTACACTCGTACATGAATCTGGACCGCGCGGCCATGACGGAGCGGCTGCTGGCGGCCATCGAGAATCCCTACACGCAGATCATCGCCCACCCCACCGGCCGGCTGCTGCTGCGGCGCGAGCCGTTCGAGTTCGACATGGAGAAGGTGCTCGAAGCGGCGAAGAAACACGGCGTGGCCATGGAGTGCAACTCCTATCCCGACCGGCTGGACCTGAAGGAGACGCACCTGCGCATGGCGCGGGAGCGCGGCGTGAAGATTGTCATCTCGACCGACGCGCACACCACCGCCAATCTGAAATACATCAAGTATGGGGTGAAGATGGCCCGGCGCGGCTGGCTGGAAAAACAAGATGTGCTGAACACGCTGCCGGTCGAAAAGCTGCTGGCCGCGCTGCGCGCCAAACCAGGCCGGGCCCGCGCTGAGAGGAGTCGAGGCACCGCCTCCGCCCGCTAGGCAGTTCGAGAACGGCGGCTCGCCGCCGTCTTGTGCCGCATCATCTTCCCGCCGCCTCCTCACACTGGAATTCTGCGGCCGCGGCGCTGGGGGGAAAGATACCTCTTTGCAGACATGGCCGCCTGGTTATAATTGCGGCCATGGCCAGCGGAACTCAGCCTGCCACCCATTTAACTTGTCAGTACATTATGACGGGCGGCATGCCCTGCGGCAGGCCAATCCATCCTGCTCCCGCGGGCGTAGATAGAGACCCCGCGTGTCTGATGCATTCGCACGACCCCGGCAAAGATTGGGCTGCTTTCCAGGCTGAAATCAGAGCCATCCTGGACGGTACATCCATCTACCACCGCTGCACACACTGGTTTGACTTCAGCGGCTTCGTCTTCACCCAGGCTGCCGACTTAGGCACAACCACGTTCAATCGCAAGGTCTATTTCTGCTGGGCCATGTTCAAGGACATCGCCGAGTTCAGGGGGGCCGCGTTCACCCAGGAGGCCGACTTCAGCAGGGCCACGTTCGCCCAGCGCGCCGCCTTCAGAGCGGCCGTGTTCGCCCAGCCCAGCTCCTTCGGGTCGGCCGAGTTCGCGCAGGACGCCGACTTCAGCGGCAGCGGGTTCGCCCAGTACGCCTCCTTCGTGGATGCCACGTTCGCCAAGGACGCCGTCTTCAGCGAGGCCACGTTCACCAAGGGCGCCAACTTCATCCGGACCAGGTTCACCCAGGACGCCGACTTCAGCGGGGCCGAGTTCGCCCAGGACGCGGACTTCAGCGGGGCCGAGTTCGCCCATGACGCCGACTTCAGCGGGGCCAAGTTCACCCAGGGGGCCGTCTTCCGCGGTGTCACTTTCCTCAAGC
>FWPU01001004.1_pt1 | contig 88191 bp, 77 predicted proteins | sample 2228361 | NCBI WGS metagenome assembly FWPU01 (sample SAMEA103939777, study PRJEB20133) | metagenome
ATTTTTTTAATTTAAATTGTTTATTGACATAAGAAGGTAAGAGCAACTTACTTTAGTGAAACCAAGTTTTGATTATATAATAAATTAGTATTAAGAGTAGTTGAAGTAACAATTCTTTACTGTATGAGATTTTTTAGTTAGTGGTACCAATTTATTATACCTGGGGTGTTAGATATTTTTGGATTCTATCTTGAACTGTTTTTTCTAAATTCACAAATCTTACTCCTATGGCAAATGTATTGTCGTGGCATTTTTCACTTCTGGTTGTTTTTGCTATAACAGGGATAGAAGTATCATTGAAGTGTAATATCATACTTAGGTATGTTCCAATAGGGATATCTTTTTGTGTTTTAAATAAAAGCCCGCCGGCGCTTATATTAACTGTCTGTGCCTGCTGAGATATATTTTTATTAAAATAAGCTAAAACATCATTGAAGGGAACATATTCAATTAACAAATTAGCATCAACTCGCTGAAATTCTCTGATGTCTATAATGTAAAGTTTTTTAGCGAAGAATAACTCTACAAGTTGGGGATCGAATAATGTGCCTTTGCCACTTTCTATTATTACTTTTGCCTCTTCAAAACTCATTGCCCGTTTATACGGTCTGTCATAGCTAATCAATGCATCAAAAACATCGCATATGCACAATATTCTCGCTTCTTCCGGTAATGCTTCTCCTTTGAGTCCGTATGGATATCCTGACCCATCTAATCTTTCGTGGTGACTTGATGCATATTCTACTAATCCTTTTAAGTGTCTCGGTAAATAAATTTTCTCTAAAATTTCTTTCGTTTTCGCTGCGTGAAGTTTCATAATTGCATACTCCTGAGGGGTTAGTATCCCGGGTTTGAGTAGTATGCTGTCCTGAATGCCTATTTTACCAATGTCGTGTAATAAACCTGCATACTCAAGAACTTTTATTTTTTCCGTTTTGTATCCTAATGCTCTACCTAAATTAACACTATACTTTGCAACTCTCATAGAGTGCCCACTTGTTACAGGGTCTCTTGCATCTATCGCAGTAGCAAGTGCTGAAAAAAAACTACTTATCATTGCTTCATTTTCATATAGCAGTTGATTATTTTCTAAAATTAGCGAGACAACTTCACGAAATAATTCCAGTATTTCCATATCATTATGTGTAAACACCCCATTTTTTTTGTTTAATACCTGGATAGCACCTAATGGTTGATTCTTGCTGTTTCTTAAAGGACAGCATATGATTGTATTTGTCTTGTAGCCTGATTGTATATCAACTTCTTTGTTAAATCTGGGGTCACTGTAAGCATCATTTATTATAAGAGGTTCCATATGCTCAACTACCCAACCTACAATACCTTTACCTAATGGTAATCTTATTTCTTTCGTGGTCAAACCAATGGCTATGTATGAAAAAAGTTCTTTTGTATCTTCCTCATATAAATACAAAGTTGCTCTATCTGCATTTAATAATTCTTTTGCTTTTTCAACGGTTAAGAAAAATATATCTTTTAGATCCCTTTTTGAAAATAGAATAGGGAAAAATTGCAGTATTTGTTCTAATATCTTTGCTTTTTTCTTATATCCTGCCACTAAACTTCAACACTATATTATACTTTTTAATTTTTTTAGTATAATAAATACAAATAGTAGGAGGTAGAGAATGAATAATCTAAAGTATGTAATAATATTATTTATATGGCTATTATACATAGAAGTTAATGTTTTTAGTGGAGAAAAAAGTGATTTTCATCCACGATTTTCTAAATTAGTAAATAGATATCAGCTTCTTCAAAATTATTTTGCTAAATCAAAAGTCAATGTTATAACAAATAAGTTGGCAAATAATGAACAGACAATTCGAAAACAGGAAGTGTTTTTCGAATTAGGATATAGTAATCAAAGTAGAAATTTATATTTTGAGAAGTCTCATTTGAAAACAGTAAATTCAGAGCAAAATATAAACATAATATCCGATGGTAAAAATATATATAAATATATAATCCCTCTTAATCAATATACCATAATCTCTTTAAAAAATAGTAGTGCGGTATTTGAAAATATAAACGATTTGAGTTTAAGTTTAATTTTCTTTCCTGAGCGCATTTTTCATGATATGCCAGAAACAATAAAGCTCTCATCCTTGAAATATAAAATATGGGAAAGTAGTGATAGAGAAATTCTGAGAATAAAAGGTAAAAGCAAAAAAGAGTTGTTTTTGCTTATTTTACATATACACAAATCATCTGGATTGGTTATGAAATGGATTTTGAAAGTCGTTCATCATCATGGACAGGAGTTAATATCCAATGTTTTGCAAGGGAGATATTTTAATATAAAATATAACCTTACTGAGGACGTAAAATCACTGTTTAAATTTAGCCCACCAGCGGGGTCGCAATTAGTTGATGAATTTGACATTGGAAAGTATTATGAATCAGTGAAAGTAAAATTGAATAGTTATGTTGGTAAAAAAATACAAATACCATCTTTTATTCCGATTAATTTTGATAAACAAGACGAAGGTTCAGAAACGAAATTTATATTGCTTGAATTCTGGGCAACTTGGTGTCAAATTTGTAAAAGTGAAATTCCATTATTAAATGAAATACAGGAAAAGTTTTATGATAAATTAAATATTATTGCTATATCCTTTGAGAAAGAAAAGGTAATAAAGAAATTTATTGATAAGGTAAGAAAAAATATAAAATATAATATAGCAAGTTATAAAGCGGATAAAGCTATAGAGCCATATAAGTTTGTAGTTCAATATCCGAGTGCTTTTTTGTTAGATAGTAAATTAAAACTTAAAAAAGTGTGGGTAGGTGAGAAAAATGCCTCACAGTTTAAACAATATTTTGAACAGTTATTCAGTAGAGGAGGAAAATAATTTAAAAGAACAATCTGTTTTGGCGACGTAGCTCAATGGTTAGAGCGGAGGTTTCATAAGCCTTAGACGAGGGTTCGACTCCCTCCGTCGCTAAATCCTTGTGATTTTAATACCTCCAAGATATTTCCTTATCTTTCTCTTTCAAGTATTATGATAAGATTTAATATACTAATTATTAACCAGACAAAAAAGACATTGTAAAAGCAAGTAAAAATTTGATTATATAAGTAGTTATATCAACAATTGATTTGACCTTAACATTGAATGTTAATCTTATTATTGAATATACCAGAAAAAATCTCCTCTTTCAACTTTCTCTTAGTACTTTATATAAAACTTATCTTACAATTTCACAATACTTTTCAGACTCCACGGGGAAAAGGAATCCTTTTGTAGTGAATTCATTTGCTTTTTTATCTAAATATTCCAAAAATTCTTTGCCACTTTTTTCTTGAATTTGTTTTTTAAAGGCATTTCTAACTTTAGAAGGGTCAGAAGCTTTTATTGAGCAGAATTCTGCGATGATGTCTTTCAAGGCGCATTGTTCACAATTTTTAAATTTATCGCAACATAAACTCTTGATGCTGGAAGCAGGATTTTTGCAAAATTGCACCCCTCTATCTTGTATGATAATCTCTCCTATACCACTCAATGACCCCACAAAATTTTGTAATAAACACTCTTTATTATCACCACCACCTACGAATCCTTTTGTTTGGTTCATATAAATTAATTTTGAAAAGTCGCATTTAGCCCGACTACAATCCTCCCAAACTTGAAGCCTGTTATTAATACAACACTTTGTTCCTGATGTTTCTAAATCTTCTTTATAAAACTTGAATTTGTCTATATTATTAGAAATTTTTGTTCTACAATTTTCGTTAAGACTTGATGTTACCTCTTTTCCTGCAATGATATTACATATTGCTTGGAATTCGCAGTTTGTGCAAGCTCGTGGAAAATTACCACAATTATTGCAACAGTCTTTTATCTCTGAACTTATATATTCCAAACTCCTATTTTTTATGCGATCAAGTAATTCTATAATTTTTGGTACTTCTTTTATTGATGTATCATTTATCCCGCAAGTTTTATCATAGATAATTTTTCTTCATCAAAACATTTAAATATATTACCATTATTTTCTAAAATACATTTAACTATATTCTTGCATCCAGTGTGGACACCTCTTCAGTGAAAATTATATATAAAATCATCTAACTTTATTTGTCCCTTTTACATTTTGTCATAGCATATGGAAGATACATCATACTTAATATATAGTCGTAGGTAAGCAAGTATTGATTAATCAACATAATAAGTATTTTAAGGGGTGTGCTATCTTTTGTCATTTTATCATCGTATACACCATTAAATAAGTTTTTGCTATAAAACAATGACAATAGAACATAGGATTCAAATGCAAATGTTTTGAATTGCGGAGAAAAAATGTTAAAAGTTCTTTAAATTTTAGCTCCAAGTCCCCCTTCCTTTCCTCTTCTATAAACTTATCAATTTCAAGTAATATCAAAAACTCACAAAATGATTTTGCATTTAAAAATAGCGATTTTAGCAGGTTTTCCAATTACTAATATTTTGCAATAATGCAGTTGTTTCGTTAAAATGTTCTGCGAGATATTTGATAAATAATTTATTATTCTCTTTCAGCTTTTCCAAATTGTCAAATACTTCTTATTATCTTATTCCGATTACAATTCCACTTTTGAATTTTAATGTTTAAGTTTAGAAGCAAGTTATAGATTTATATGTATAAATTTACAAAAGTTATGTATAATATATTTTAAATATGGGTTTTGAACCAAAATTTGTTGAAAAGTTACTTTCAGGGTCTTTTTGGTATTTTGAAAGGTTTGTAAAATATACTCAAACAAAAGCATATAGGATTTCGTATAACATATTAAGGGATAAGGTAATGGTTGATGAGGCAATGCAAGAAGGAACGATAAAATTTTATAATGCTATTAAGGAAAGAAGATTGGATAAAAATAAGAATGTAGAGTTATATTTTTATAGTTGTATAAGAAGTGCTAGCATTGATATATACAGAAAAAATAAGTTGTATTTGGAGAAGAGTTTTACTTCTTTAGAAAATGAGGGTGAGGGGGGAGATTTTGATGTTGGTAAAGGAGGTGATTTTTTGACAAACTATGAGAAATTAGCTAAGATACAAAACTTATGGGGGTTATTGGAGAAAATACCTACTAAATTAAGAGAAGTTTTACTTATGATAGAATATGAAGGTATGAGTGCTGAAGAAGTGGCGCAGGTAACTTCCAGTAATATAAATACTGTAAGATGGCGGCTTTTTAGAGCTAAAGAACTTTTGAGAAATATATTAAAGACACAATATAGTTCAAAAGAGGTGTAAAAAAAATGGATTGTAAACTTCTGGAACAAAAAATCTTGTGCAATGAAAATTTAGCGGGGATGGAATATGCTCATATAAAGATGTGCGTTAATTGTAAAAAGGTTTATGACTTCAATAAAATTTTGAGCAAGGAGATAAAACAGAATCTTCGGTATCCAGAAATTACATTTTCTATACCTGATGTTATTTATAAACAAAGTAGAAAAGAAAGATATGCTACTTTACTTAAGCCAGCATTCAGTTATGCATATATTTTGGTGGCAGGGTTACTTTTAGGGTATATGCTGGGAAATTTTATATATTACATTCCATCTACTGATAGTTCCGATTTGCAATTTAAATCACATATACCAGAGATTAAGAAGATAAATCCACCGATCCATATTGCTACTAACAGTGTCGCAAAAAATAATGATGGTGAGGAAATATTTGCTATTCCTCTTGATGAGGGATTAAAAAAACAACTTAATTTATATGCTGGTGTTGTTATTAGAAAAGTAGATGAAATTAAAAAGATTATAGAAAGATGTAAGAATATATCTAATAATTTAGCAGTTGATTTAGATTTGGAAAGTAATGATATAATAATAGAAGCCAATGGTACAGTTATTGAAAATCAAAAGACTTTGGAGGAGAAACTTTCTGGTAATTGTGATAATATCACATTAAAAATAATGAGGAATGGGAATGTTATGGAAAAAAGAATTATTTTGAAGATTAAAAAATAATAGTTAATAAGGAGGAATAGTATGAAAAGGATGTGTGTAGTTATAATGGCGATGGGTTGTATTTTATTTTTTGGACAGATAAATGAAGATGAGATAAGGAGATTAATAGATAAAATTGATAGTGTTGAAATAAATGAGAGGGATGCTGCGCTTAGTGAATTAAAAAGTAAGGTACGTAATGATAAGAAGGTTTTAGAATTTTTGAAAAGCGAAAGTGAGAAGGAGAGTAATAGTTATAATATAAGGTTCTTTCTAAAAAGATTGGTTAAAGAAATTGAGAATGAAGGAGAGGAAGGAAAAGTAGAGCAGAATATTGAAGAGAGCACTAAACCTAATGTGGATGATAAGTGGCTGAGAGAATTGTTTCAAAGGATTGGGGAAGGTAGAGTAGAAGTTACTCTGTGTAAAAAAAATAAGTGTAAAAAATATAAAGCAGATTCTTGTGAGGAACTGCTTAAAAAATACCCTGATCTAAAAGGGAGAGTTAACTGTGAAGGTAATATGTTATTTTTATTTAAAAATTTGGAAGATGAATTGGAAATGTTTAAAGATATATTTAATAATAAATCAAGAAAACTAAAGGAATTTTCTAAAGAATTTATTAAGAAGAAATTTCTAACTCCATTTTTCCCACAAAAAGATAAGGCGGATGATAACCCCGAAGATAGTACCAAAAAATACTTTATAATGAACAAAGCTATCAAATATGTAGATTATGGTTTTGAGATAGAGGAACTTACGGATGAAGAGTTGAAGAGTTTAAACATAGGAAGTGGTGTTAGAGTTAAAAATTTAAAGTCGGGAAGTTTTGGTGAGGCAGAATTAAAGTTAAAAGAAAATGATATAATTATTTCAATAGATGGGGAAAAAATTTATAATAAATGGATATTTAGAAGAAAAATGCAGGATTATTTTAAAGGTAGTGGTGAATTTAGTATGGAGATTTTAAGAGAAGGGAAAGTACAGGTAATAAAGTTTTAGGGGATAAAGTATGAGAAAGTTGAGGACATTTTTTATATTTTTTGTAGGGTTGGTGACGGGATTATATATTCATAAGAGTGTTTATTTAAATAAACTTCATGCACAGGAATTAGACAGATTACGCAAGGAATTGCAAAGTGCAGATGATCCAACTCGTCTATATGTTTTAGTGACAAAGTTAGTGAGTCCATCAATAGTTGGTATTACAGGAGAATTGGAAGTAAGAAGAAATTGGTTTGAGTTTGATATTTTTGAAGAACTATTTTTTAATAATCCAGGGAGGAAAGAAATTTTTCAGGTGAAAGGTTCAGGCATAATTTATGATGATAGACATATAATAACAAATTACCATGTTATAAGACCACTATTGAGAACTGATGCTTTTGGTAAAGCTGTATGTGATTCAAATTTAAGTGGCGCAAATCAAGCAGGTAAGGTAATAGTTTACTTGTATAATGAAAAAAAGATAGAAGCAAATATTGTAGGTTGTGACCCTGTAAATGATGTTGCTGTTTTAAGTGTGGACAGTGGTAGTTTAATTCCACCTCAATTTGGAGATTCTGATAAAATAGAAGTTGCCCAAGGTGTTTTGGTATTGGGTAATCCTTTTGGATTGGGTGTTTCTGTAAGTAGTGGTATTATTGGAGCAAAGCAAAGGAAATTGATTTTCTCAGAAAATGAAGATTTCAGAGCACCGCTAATTCAGGTTAACGCTTCTATAAATAAAGGAAATAGTGGAGGAGCACTTGTTAATTTAAAAGGTGAGATTATAGGATTAGTAACCGCAGCAGTTTTGTCGGGCGATGCTTCTGCTACAAGCGGTATAGGATTTGCAGTTCCTATAAATATTGTTAAAAAAGTTGTAAAGAAAATACTGGCAAAATCATCAAAACCATTTATCGGTATTCAACTCGTTGATATTAATGAAAATAGTTTAGGTTGGTTTTATCACAAATATGGCGATAAAAAGTATGAAACTATAGAAGAGTTGTTAAATGAACTGGGTTCAGAGAAAGAAGGAGGTATTTTTATTGGAGGAGTACAAAAAAACTCTCCTGCTGATAAAGCAGGGTTAAGAGAAGGTGATATTATACTAAAAATAGATGGTAAAGATATTGAGGATTCTACTAAATTACATGAAATTCTTTTGGAATATTCTCCCGGTGATAAAATCACGCTTCATATAATAAGAAATAAGAAAATAAAACAAATAGAACTTATTTTAGGTAGAAGATAATTAGATATTTTAAGGGGGAGAGGTGAAAAATGGGATGGGTTAAAAGGAGACTTTTGTGTTTTTTATTGTTTTTAATCAGCGGTATGATGGTTGCAGATGATGTAAAAGATAAGGATAAAAATGCAAACACGCTTATCAAAGAGATAGTAGAGATTACAACCGATGACGAATGGATTTTGAAAGGGGATTTCTATAAGGTTAAATATGATGAAGAAGGGAAATTGGAAGGGAAAACTATCTTACTATTGCATATGTTACGTTCAGATAGAAATGCATACAATCAGATAATAGGAGGGTTAACTGAATTAGGGTTTAATATACTTAATGTTGACTGGCGTGGACATGGAGAGAGCGTTTTCAAAGTGCAGAAGTGTCCTAAAGGAGGTCATCCTACAACCGCTGCTTGTTTACCAATGAAACCTCACAGTTACAAAGAGTTTTTGGAGGAAGATTATAAAGATGCAATAAAAGATGTAGAAGCAACGATCAAATTTCTTGAAGATAAAGGAGCAAAAAAGGAAAATATAGGCATTATTGGGGCAAGTATTGGTGCAAACTTTGCTGTAAGATATGCATCTGCCAATCCCCAGTTGCTTTTCCTCGTTCTGCTCAGCCCGGGCTTAAAATATATGGATGGAATAGAAATATTAGAATTATTTAAAGATTTGGCTAACACAAATATAAAAATATTCTTGTATTCGAGTTCAACTGAGGACGATGATTATTCATACCAAAGTTGCAAAAAATTGGAAAAAGAATATAGAAAAGAAAAAAAATCTAAAAAAGAGAATTTAGTAACTGTATATAAAGAGTGGATAGGACATGGAACAAATAGTTTAAGATTTATAAGTCAAAGTTTGTTTGATAACTTAAAACAATTCACTGACCAAACAAAAGAAAAGAATAAATAAAAAGTTACTAATCTTTTATCAGGCGTTGACAGTAGAAATTAAAGGGTACTGAATCCTATAAATCTTCAATCTATACTATATATCAGGATTAAAAAAATTGATTTTTAGTTTTTTCGTTTACTATAACAAATTAGAGCACCCACATCTTAATATATTAATAGATAAAAATCAATATTAGGTTTGAGATGAAGTTATATATGTGGATGAGGATAAATTTTGTTTATTCTGATTTGAAAACTATAATATTGAAAAATTGCGTAATTTGAATGTCAGAAAAGTGTAGCATAGGAGAATGTAATGCGAAAATCAAAATATATTTATACACAAGTATATGAAAACTCGTTTATTTTTATTCAACAATGCGGTTGATTCGTTATTTTCGTATTTTTAAAATAATTTACTTTCCGGGTTATATTTGTTTTTTATGGAACTGTTTTTTTATTTTTAAGAAGAAGTTTTGGAATCTTTTTAAATCTATAGGTGATATAGTCTTAGGTTTTATAGGTGTAGCGTTACACGAGTTTCTAACTTTAGTGTTCTTTATGATAATTGACAAAATATAAAAATAAAGTATATTAAAATATTATTGCGAAGAAGAAGCTGATGTAGCTCAGGTGGTAAGAGCGCGTTCTTGGTAAGAACGAGGTCATGGGTTCAAATCCCATCATCAGCTTATATTAAAAAAGAAGTTTTTAGGAGGAGGAAATGGCAAAAGAAAGGTTTGATAGAAAAAAACCACATGTGAATGTTGGTACTATTGGACACATAGATCACGGTAAAACAACCCTTACAAGTGTAATTACAAAAATTCTTGCTAAGTATAATTTAGCAAAAGAAAGACCTTTTGAATCAATAGATAATGCACCGGAAGAAAAGGCAAGAGGTATAACAATTAATATTGCCCACATTGAGTATGAAACTGATAAAAGGCATTACGCCCATATTGATTGTCCTGGACACGCTGATTATATTAAAAATATGATAACAGGTGCAGCGCAGATGGATGGTGCTATTTTAGTTATTGATGCTTACAATGGCGTCCAGCCTCAAACGAAAGAGCACGTTCTATTAGCAAGACAGGTTAATGTTCCTTATATTGTCCCATTCATAAATAAAATAGACCTTGTTCCTGATCGAGAGCTTCTGGACCTCGTTGAGGATGAAGTAAGGCAACTATTGAATAAATATAATTTTCCTGGAGATAAAGTCCCTGTTGTCAGAGGATCGGCTTTGGTTGCAGATCAATGCTTGTGTGCAAAAAAAGAATGTGAAAAATGTGGGGCTATATTTAAGTTGCTGGATGTTGTAGACGAATATATTCCTCTACCTGTCAGGGAAGTAGATAAGCCATTTTTAATGGCAATTGAGGATGTTTTCAGTATTAAAGGTAGAGGCACAGTTGTAACAGGAAGAGTGGAGAGAGGGAAGATATCACTAAATGAGCCTGTTGACATAATAGGATTTTCTAAAGAGTTTAAGAAAAGTGTAGTAACAGGTATCGAAATGTTTAATAAGTTACTTGATGAAGGTATAGCTGGCGATAATGTAGGGCTACTTCTTCGTGGCATAGAAAAAGATGAAGTAGAAAGAGGGCAGGTAGTGGCAAAAGTGGGTACCATTACACCTCATCACAAATTTGAGGCAGAAGTTTATATATTATCAAAAGAAGAGGGTGGAAGACATACGCCATTTTTCAGTGGTTATAGACCACAAATATATATTAGAACCACTGATGTAACAGGTGAAATCACCTTGAAACCGGATATTCAAATGGTTATGCCAGGTGATAGTACAACAGTTACAATTACCCTTATCTATCCAGTTGCTATTGAACAGCATCAAAGATTTGCGATTCGCGAAGGAGGGATTACAGTAGGCGCGGGTGTTGTTACCAAAATAATAGAGTAATAAAATATATTTTTCGTTAAAATTACATCTTATGGATGTGCAATTATTAGAAGAAAGGTTAGGATATACATTTTCAAACAAAATATATATAGAAAATGCCCTAACTCACCCCTCTACACGAACCAATAATGAATTTCAAAGATTGGAATTTCTGGGAGATGCAGTATTAGAATTTTGTATTTCAATTTATCTATATGTTAATTTTCCAGATGTTAACGAAGGAGAACTTACTTTGTATCGTTCATTGATAGTAAAAAAATCTTCTTTACTAAAAATAGCGAATAATTTGCAATTAGAACAGTTTATAAAGTTTAATGTCACAGATAATTTTGTAATACCTAAATCAGTATTATCCGATGCAGTTGAATCATTGATTGGAGGTATATATTTAGATACAGGAAATGATATGACAAAAACATACGAGATAATAATAAAACTATTTCATCCTCTTTTAGAAGAGCTCTTTGGTATTACACAGAAATATGATTACAAATCCCTATTACAACAAAATTGCCACAAGAAAGGTTTACCAGATCCTATTTATAATCTTGTAAAAACATCTGTTCTCAAGAATAAAAGTATATTTGAAGTTGCAGTTGAAATAGATAGCAAAATAGTAGGTTATGGCGTGGGAAGAACTATTAAGGAAGCGCAGCAAAACGCTGCAAAAGTTGCATTAGAAAATAATCAATAAAGGTAATCGATAATAACAAGTTTTCTTTAAAAACTAATGAGAGTATAGATTACAGTGGTTTCAAGCAATTATTGTTAAAATCAGGGTATGCTCATACTAACTATATAAGTATCCCAGGAGAATTTTCTACAAGAGGCTCTATTATAGATATTTTCCCAAAAGGATTTGCACTCCCGATAAGAATTGTTCTTGACGATGAGAAAATTGATTGTATAAAAATCTTTAACCCTATAACTCAACAAAGCATAGAGGAGATAAGCGAAATAACTCTTAATTTAGGAGATGAGATAGAAGAAGATAGAACTCTCTTAAAAGAACGAATAATTAATGATCTTTATGCAGTTAGTAAAAAATCAGCTTTATTAGAGGACTTTTTAATCATTGAGAAAGATGATTACATTGTTCACATAAATTATGGTGTAGGAAAATTTAAAGGTTTTAAAATATCAAGAGTAAGTGGTAAAGAAGTAGAACTTATCAGTATAGAATATAATGGTGGAACTTTATATGTTCCTGTTACTCACTTACACTTGATTTTTAGATATCAACCCGATGGTAATATAAAACTTGCCAGATTGACCAGGAAGAATTGGTTGAATGCTAATATCAATATTACAAAGGGTATTAATACATTCGCAATAAATATTTTATCTAATTTAGCAAAAAGAAGAAAGATAGAAGGATTTAAATATATAAGAAACGATGATTTAGAAATTGAATTTGAAAAATCGTTTAAATATACTGAAACACCTGATCAACTAAAAACAATTAACTTTTTCTTGGAGAAGTTATCAAAGGGTGAAATAATAGATGGTCTAATCTGCGGTGATTCAGGGTTTGGTAAAACGGAAGTTGCAGCAAGAATATCTTTTAGAATAGTGTGTAATGGTAAACAGGTTGCCATTGTTGCACCTACCACTTTATTAGTTGAACAACATTACATGACATTTAAAGAACGATTTAGAAATTTCCCTGTTTGTATAGAGAAAGTGTCTAGATATAACTCACTATCAGAGATTAAAAGTATTGTGGAGAAAGTTGCAGAAGGTTCTATTGATATAATTATTGGGACAACAACTTTACTTAGAAATAAATTTAGTTTTAAGGATTTAGGACTTTTCATCATAGATGAGGAGCATAAATTCGGGGTAGAAGATAAAGAGAAGTTGAAATTTTTCAATGAAAAATTAAATGTGCTTTACCTTTCGTCCACTCCGATACCGCGAACGTTATACATGTCTTTACAGGGCTTGAAAGATATATCATATATAAAAACTCCTCCTGAACAAAGGGTGGGAGTTACAACTAAAATCATAAAATTTAATAAAGAACTTATACGAGAAATAATAAAATCGGAAATAAATAGAAATGGTCAAGTATTTTTCATTACGGATAGGATAATGAATTTAGATAAAATATATAAATTTTTGAAAGATAGTTTTTATCATGAAAATATAGGTATTGTCCACGGACAAATGCCCAATAAAAAACTTGAAGATATTTTTCTTAAGTTTTATTTTGGTGAGTATAGAATTTTATTATCAACTAATATAGTTGAAAGTGGTTTGGATATAGTTACTGCCAATACGATAATAATTCACAATGCCCATAATTTCGGTCTTGCTGATTTACATCAAATGCGTGGTAGGGTTGGTAGAGGTAATCAGCCCGGTTATGCCTATTTAGTCATCCCAGACGATAATGTAATAGATTCTGGAGTTCACAGAAGATTGAAAATACTGGAAGAATACTCATTTTTAGGCTCTGGTTTTTCAATAAGTATGTTTGATATGAGAGTGCGAGGGGTTGGCAATGTGTTGGGAAAGCAACAGCACGGGTTTATGAAAAGATTGGGAATAGAACTTTATTCCCATCTTTTGGATTTGGCTGTCAAAAAATTCAATGGAGAAAAAATATACGAACCTGATATAGAACTTCCTTTCTATTTTCATATAGATAGAAAAATTCTACCTGATGAAAAAATGAGATTTTATTTTTACAAAAAATTCTCTGATGCAAATTCCCAAGAAGAAATAGAAAATTTAAGACTTCAATTAGAAGATTTTTGTGGTAAGTTAAATATGGAGACTGAAGAATTTATATTTTATCACAAATTAAAAATTCTAATGCAGACAAAAAATATATATAAACTTGAAAGAGATGGTAATGATATCATTGTAAGAAGTTTCAACAGAAAAGATATCTTTCTACCTATGAAAAACTTCCAAACTCCTTCCTCTATCTATCAATTCATACTGAAAAATATAGTGTAATTACACTTTTTAAATAATATAACTTAAATACTTTTGTTAATTATTTATAATAAGTGATATTATTTTTCTTAATCCGTAGTTTTTAAAGTGTTTAGTATTGTCAAAAATTTATCCTTCCCAATATCTCCTGATATTATGTAGTCTTTATATAGTTGGCCATTTTTGTCATAAAATACGATAACTGGTAAACCAGAAACACCAAGCTCTTGAAATTTCTTTTTACAATAATTATCAACATCTTCAGTGCAATCTACTTCGTTAAGATAAAAGGATTCTAACATTTTAATAATTTCAGGGTCTGAAAATAGCGTATATTTTTGTTCCCAACATTTAATGCACCATTTGGCAAAGAATTTTACGAGTAATATTTTATTATGTTCTTTGGCATTTGCTATTGCTTCTTCTATCGTTCCTTTATTAAAAAGTTTATCATCTCTATTATATGTATATATTATCTTACTAAAAAATCCAATGGTTAATACGAGAAATATAATAAAGGTTGCTCTATTGACTTTTGGATATATTTGATTTATAATTTCAGGGATGTTTTTAAAATAGTATTTTATGTATTGCTTAATTAGAATACCTAAAATTATAGTTATAATTGCCAATATTCCATATATTTTTAGTAAAAACCCCCAGGCAAAAAATATTATACTACCGAGAATCAATATACCAAATATAATTTTTGTTGCGATAGAAAAATATTGGGCGCGTGAGAGATTCTTAATAAGTGAAATAGAAAAAGCCCCTAAAATCAGAGGGATATTTAATCCTACAGCGTATATAAAAAGAGAAAGAAAAGAATCAAAACTTGATTTGTTCTGGGCCACTTTTGTAAGAAGCCAAAGTAGTATAGGACCTACACAAGGTGATAAAAATATTCCTGTTAGACCACCAAAAATAGCGCTTGAAAGAAGACTGTTTGAAAACTTTGCCGGAAGATTAAATGTTGGTATCTCAATATCTCCCAATACCAGGTATGTAAGTATTATAAAGAAAGCAGAAACTATAGTAACTAAATATATGTTCCCCAATTGAAATCCTAAAAATCCACCTGTAAGATTTGCTATAATACCTAATATACCAAAAATAATTGCTCCGGAGAGGATATATAATAATATTAAACCTATATATTTTATTGTATTATTTCTTGATAAAATTTGCAACCATCCTATCGTTAGTGGTAGAACTGGTAAAATGCACGGTGTAAAGGCGCTAATTATTCCCAAGATAAGATATCCTAAAAATTTCAAAATTTTATTATGAAGTAAAAAATTAATCTTTGATATAAAATTATCAACAGAAGTTGTAGGATTTTGAGAAACATAAATGTTCTTTATACGAGTATATTGTTTTAATAATTCATCATTAACACCCATACTTTGCTCTGATATATCTATAGTGGTAGATAGTTGTTTGGTTTCAGGTGCAAGGCATTCAATATCAGAGCAAGCTCCATATTTTATAGTAAAGTTTAGTGTATAATTACCTATTTTGTGTGCCTTCAAAACAACCGCTACAAAAACTTTTTTTTCATAAAGCTTTAAAACGCCTCCTATCTTTGGATAATTTTTTTCCACAGGTGGAGGATAAATTATGTTGTAAAGGTTGAATTCTGCGGGAGTGTCAACCTTTATTTCTGTTGGTATGCCTTTTGTTTCAGTGGGATGATAGATATGATATTTATCTTGAATAGTAAATTCCACTAAAATGACTACATCTGTTTCCTTAGCAAATTTTTGTGCAATGGGTAGTAATTTAACTTCAACAATATCTTTTATTTTTACCTTTGGGATACCAATTTGAGTAAGAATATATAAAGAAGGCAAGAATAGATAAATATAAATAATAAATATCAATAGTAATCTAAAAGTTTTTGATTTTTTTATCATTTAATTATGAACCGTAATTTCGTTATAAAGTGCATCTCGTTCAACAGGAATTCTTTTCGCTTTTTTAATAGCCATAATTAATTCATTCTCACTCAAATGTTGAGGAGTATTAGAACCTGCCATATGATATATATGTTCTTCTACTACTGTTCCATCTATATCATTTGCACCATACCATAATTGTATTTGAGAGACTCCAAAACTTTGTGCTATCCAGTATGTTTTAATATGTTTAAAATTATCTAAAGCTATTCTTGATATAGCAATCATCTTCAATTGCTCAATTGCACTTTGTGGTTTTATATAGTTTAGTCGTGTATTATCCGGGTGGAAGATTAGTGGTATAAATGCTAAAAATCCACCTGTTTCGTCCTGAGTCTGTCGTAATGTTAAAAGATGTTCTATTCTTTCCTCAATTGTTTCTATTGTGCCGTAAAGCATAGTGCAGGTGCTCTTAATGTTCATACCATGCGCAATTTTATGTATTTCCAACCACCGTTCAGTATATGCTTTTTCAGGACATATGATATCCCTTACCCTTTTTGCAAATATTTCTGCTCCTCCTCCTGTTAATGATTCAACCCCCGCATTTTTGAGTTCGGATAAAATTTCTTCTACTTCCTTTTTAAACAAAAACGAAAAGTGATCAATTTCCGCTGCAGTAAATGCTTTTATATGAGCATTGGGACACTTTTTTTTCAATGCCTTCACTAAATCAGTGTAGTAAGAAAATTTTAAAAAAGGATGATGACCTCCCACTATGTGAATTTCTTTAATCCTTGATGTATCTACACCGTTAAAAGTATTTAGTGCTTCTTCAATCGTATATTCAAATGCACCTTCTTCCCCCACTTTTTTGCCAAAAGCACAAAATGAACAATTTGCTACACAAATATTTGAATAGTTTATATGTTTATTTATAACATAATATATCTTATTACCTGTCATCCTTTCTTTCACCATGTTTGCTAATATACCTAAAACTTGTGTAGGTATATTATAATAAAGATAAAGTAATTCTTCTTTGTTTAACCTTTTGTTATTTTCTATTTTCTGTTGTATCTGTTTTAAATCCATCCCTTTGACCGTGAATTTAAATTTCTCTTGATTTTTTACCTGAACTTTCCATACTCTATGCTCTTATTCGTAAATTCCTTGTTGAAAAAATAATGTATTTTTTGAAAAAAATTTGATAAATCAGCATTTTAAATGATATTATCCATATGCTAATAATGTCATAACGATATCTTTTAATTAGATTTTTTTTCGTCCTAACCATAACTTCACATTTGCATTATTAATATAGATAATTTAGACACTTTTTTTATTCCTTATTTTTTGATTACTTTGTTTCCATTTTGTAATGTATGAAAACCATTATATCTAATAATTTAAATACCTTAAGATAATTTTGAATCATCATTGACTTATTAAAATGGTCGAATTTCAGTGATATTATAAAAATTATTTTAACTTATTAATCTATGAATACCTCATCAGCAGTTCTGTGTATTCCTTGGATTACCAATACAGTTACGAGGTCCTGGTCTTCTTTATTTAGTTGTTTTATGTAATTTTTTATCTCATACATTTTTTCTCTTATTTCTTTTTCAAGCTTATCAATACTTTTTGAGATTTCAGGATTTTGCTGTTTTATAACTTTGACTTTGTCAAATATGGATAAGACTTCTTTCAATTGATTTTCTTTTTCCCTTTCAATCATTTTACATTCTCCTTATTCAGGACGATTTAAGCACTTTTTACGGCGTATATTTTTTAACTACTATAGTAGCATTATGTCCACCGAATCCGAAGGCGTTTGACATAGCATACTCAATATATCTTTCTTTTGCATAAAGAGGAGTATAATCTAAATCACATTCAGGGTCAGGATTTTCTAAATTTATAGTAGGATGAATAGTATTATAGTAGCAACTTAATACGGTAACAACGAATTCTATTGCTGGGGCAGCTCCTAAGGAATGTCCTATCATGGATTTAGTGGAGTTTAAAGATATTTTTCTTGAATGTTCTTTAAATAATTCTTTTATAGCTTTTGTTTCCGTCACATCATTTAATTGTGTGGAAGTGCCGTGGGTGTTTATATAATCTATTTTTTCAGGTGCGATTTTAGCCATATTTAAAGCGGATTTCATACATTTATATGCGCCTAATCCTGACTCTTCAGGTGCGGTAATATGAAATGCATCACAATTCATAGCAAATCCAACAACCTCTGCATAAATTTTAGCACCCCTTTTTTTTGCATGTTCTAAATTTTCTAATATCACAATTGCTGCTCCTTCAGACAAAACAAAACCATCTCTATCCTTATCAAATGGTCTTGATGCTTTTTTGGGTGCGTTGTTCCTTTTTGATAAGGCTTTCAAAGCAGAAAATCCTGCCAGTCCCATTGGAGTTACAGCCGCTTCTGAACCACCTGTAATAGCTACTTCTATATCGCCATTTTTTATATAGTTAAAAGCAATTCCTAATGCATGATTACCACTTGCACAAGCAGATGCAACAGCAAAGTTAGGCCCTGTTAAATTAAATTCTATGGCAATGTTAGCGGTGCTTGCATTCATCATCAGCTTCGGAACAAAAAATGGCGATATTCTATCAGCTCCTTTTTCTAAATATTTTATATGCTGATTTTCAAACTCCCACATCCCTCCAATGCCAGAACCAATTATTACACCCACTTTATCCTTGTCAGTATAATTATTAAAATCCAGCTTTGTATCTTCTATTGCCGCCTTACCTGCATACATAGTAAATTGACTGAATCTATCCATTTTTCTTAACTCTCTCTCACTTATGTATTTATAGGGGTTAAAATCTTTTATTTCGCCTGCAAATTTTACTTCAAATTTACTTGTATCAAATTGCCTTATATAATCAATTCCACTTTCACCCTTTAATAGGCGACTCCAGAAATCATTCACATCATTGGATAATGGTGTTACAACTCCCAAACCGGTTACTACTACACGATTTTGTCCCATTGTATAAACACTTATGATACTAACACATTTACCTTAAACACTCTTGAAAAATACTTTGCCATAGTTTTTTATTTATTATTGCCATAAATATATTATAACAAAATAATTACTTAAAAAATTAACGTTCGGTTATTAAAATATAGGCGACAGAATTTTATCTATACTTTTTTGAATACATATTGATTTTCGCTATATATTACTGTAAAACAGCATTATGGTGTATTAAGTTATTTAATACTGCAATATAACTTCAGACTTTAAAAACCTTAAAGAGATTTATATTATTTTACCTCTAATCAATATGTTGATAACTGCACAGTTGGCTGGATCTTTGACTATGATACAAAAAGCATTTGCACTAAAAATACCATCGTCACCGTATATCGTTGTTGCACCATTGTTATGAATATCATCATTTGTAAAATCGATGTATATAGTTCAGTAGAAATTTCTCAATGAAGTTTAATTTCTATACTTGTGTTATTATTTACTTGAAAGTGATCATTAGTATTGTCGCTATTAACTTACATATACACAATTTGGACTTATAACTTGCTGGCAACACCGACGCTTGAACCATTGTCAGGGATTAAAGAATTATCGGTGATATTATATTATGTGAATTTTGCTGAATAGTTTGTTGTTTCACTGCTTCCTATACTTACACTAGAACCTGCGCTATTTAACCGTCCACAAGCTTGATAGCATAAATTTGGTGGTTGTAGAATTGTAATACATAATTCCATTCACACCAGCAGTGTTAGCGCTAATATTTCCTAATTGATAAGACCTGTATCCATCACAGAAAATGTAGTTGAAGTATCAGCGGTATTTCTACCTATAAATGTTACGCCAGAAATTGACTTACTCAATGTTAAAAGTTTATTTTATTTAGTAGTATTTCCAATACCAACATTACCTAAACCATCAATTCTTATTTTTTCCGTAGGATCTCTTTCAGCTGTTATGCTTCCTTAATTTTTATAATTACAATATTTTTTAATATCAATTAAGGATTGAAATATTATAAGCACATAGTAATTCAGCACGTCTTATAAAATCAAACAATGAGAGTAAATTCAGGATTATATTTTAAGTTGTGTAGTTTAAATATAAATGTTTTTATTAGTTTTTTTAATTTCCAAGAAATGTGGCTAAAACCTTTACACTAAACTAAAAGGACATTCTAACTTAATTGTTCAATTCTCTGATTTAAAGTTTGGAGAGACCGAATATGTTTTAAAATCGTTTTGTGCAATTTTGTAAGGGAATTTCTTATTCCACATATAAGAAATTTGATATTAGATTTTAAAAGGAAACCGTTATAATAATGTGTGTGAGGTTGGGTTAAGATTATTGTTATTGATAAGTTAGCTTTAGAATAGGCGAAAGATTAAAATAAGAAGTTTTCTAAACTATCACATCAGTTACTTGATAATGTTGAAAATACTAACATGAATTAAAAAATAAGAATAACTTTTCAAGTTATCAGTTAGAATAAGGTGTGAATAGTATTAAATTACAGGAGTTTGTTCAGTTTGTACCACTCATAAGTTTTTTTTACGGTATCGAAGAAAGATGTTTTACATTCAAGAGATAGCTCATTTTTTATTTTTTCCGGTGAACATAGCCAGTAATCCAGTTTAATTTCTTTAAATTTTATTCTGTTTATAGGAGTAATCTTATTTAGGAATAGTTGGGGTAAAATGGAGATTGAGATTAGAATGTTGGGGTGAACCCTTACAAATTTTGCATTTTTATTTACAAATGCAGCGATGGTGTTTAGAAAATTAATTTGAGAGGTATATTGAGGATAACAAACAAAATAAGTCTTGCCAAATGATTTGTTGTTGCCAATCATTTTTACAATTATATCTGCTATATCCTCGGAATATACGAAACTGAAAAATTTAACACCTGTATACAGTTTCAAGCCATACTTTACTTTTTTAAAGAGATACAAAGTATCATAATCATATGGTCCCAAAATGAATGGTGGCCTTATTATAGTCCAATTCGTGATACCAGATAATTTTTTAACTTCATTTTCAGCAAGTAATTTGCTTTCGCCATAACCTTGTATAGGGATACACACATCATCTTCATTTATTGGTTTTTTTTCTTTTTGTGGCCCTGCTGCTGATATACTACTTATATATATAAAATGTTTGATATTGATTTTTCTTCTTTTGAAAAACTCAATCATCTTTCGTGTTCCTATAAAATTAACCTTGTAGAAATCCTCAATATTAGATGATTTTGTTAAACCACCGCAATGAATAACAGTGTCTATATAGTTAGGAATAAGGTCTTTTATATTTTCTAATTTATCAAATGAAGAGTTCAGTGCTATAATTTTATTGTCAGTAACCTTTAAAGGATTTTTATTAACAAGAGCTAGAATTTCTACATTCATTCCAATTAGTTTTAATAATATGTTAGTCCCTAGAAAACCGGATGCTCCGGTTAAAAAGATTCTATTTGTTTGCAAGTTTTAAAAATAAGAAAGAGTTAATAGTAAGTAGTATAGATGAGCCACTCATCAATATACTTGCAATTATAGGTGAAATATGAATAGAATGGAATATCCCAAATCCCAGAGGGATAAAAATTACATTATAGAGAACTGCCCAAATAATGTTTGTCTTGATTGCCATAGTGGCTATATGTGATAACCTATCTAATTTCAGGATACCTGTCAAATCATTATCCAGTAATATAACATCTGCACTATTTTTTGCCAGATCAATTGCTCCTCCAACTGAAATGCCTATATCAGCTTCCTTTAACACAAATGCATCGTTTAAACCATCTCCTATGAAGGCGGTAATACCATTTTCCTTATATTTTTTGACTATATCAAGCTTTTCAATTGGCATCTTTTCTGCATAGAAAGTTGTAATACCAAGTTGACGAGCACATTCTTTAACCTTATTAAATTTATCGCCACTCAATATAGCAATCTCTTGGTATTTTTCATTCAATAATGACATTATCTTTTTAGTTTTTAAACTTGTTTCTTCCTGTAAATCAAAAACTGCTATCATTTCATTTTCTGTAAAAAAATATAAGCTTCTATCAATTAATTTTTCGCTTAATTCTTCTAATTTTTTATAATTTTCTGCCACTAAACCAAACCCGCCTAAAAAATATAACTTATTATTATAGATACACTTGAAACCTCTTGCAGGTATTTCCTCACACTTTACATTCTCCATATATCTCAGATTATTATTTATTTTTAAAAGAAGATTATTTAATGCTACAGACCTTGGATGATTAGATAATCTACTTATGGTGTATAATACATTTAATAAATCATCGCAACTATTAAGAAATTCATAATTTACAACGCACTGTTTAGCGTTTGTTAGTATTCCAGTTTTGTCCATTATGAGAAATTTTGTGTTTTTGAATATCTCCAAAATATTGGGGTTTCTGAGTAATACATTGTTTTTAGATGATAGTAAATATGCTGCAACAAGGACCAATGGTATAGCGATACCAAAAGCGCAAGGACAGGAAAGTAAAGCTAAAGTCACTGCTTTTTCAAATGCATATAATATACCCTTATTTATATGATAAAAAACAGCAATTACTATTAGTAATAGTTCTCCAACGACAAAGAATTTTAGAAATTTACTTATAATTTGCTGTGTATTCGTCTTATCAGATAGATTTTGCAATATATAAAAATATATGATACCAAGATATGATTTAAAAAAGCTATTTCGGACCTCCATTTCTATTATCCCATTTAAATTTTGTGATCCACTAAAGACAATATCACCTTCTTTTTTAAAAAGGGGTTCTGCTTCACCTGTGACTATTGATTCGTTTATATGGGAACTTCCTTTTACAATCTTACCATCAAAATAAATAGTGTCTCCGGCTTTTACAATTACCATGTCGTTTTCTTTTATATCTTTTATCATCTTTTCCGTATATCCATCTTTATTCTTCACAATAACCATCTTTTTTAGTACTTCAAAATTCTTTAGGTATTCTTTTAAGAACTTCAATCTTATAAATTCACATATACCTTTGCCTAATTCTACGAAAAACAATATCATTGTGTAAGAAGATAATATATCTCTCAATGAAGAATAGTTTTTATTCGTGTATATGTTTATAATGAAATTAGATGCGGTCAAAATAAGGGCAATACTTATAAATGTCCCCATACCTAAGTTGTGTGTTTTTATTTCATTTATCAGTTGGAAAATATATTTAAAACTAAAAGCAAATAATATCAAAAAAATGGATATTAATAGTCCAATTGTAGTTTGTGTGATTCCAGAGAAATATGGTATAAAATGCGAAGAATGTAATAATAGTAATAAACATAAAATTATAACCAGCCTTGATAGTAAATGTAATAACGATTTTTTCGGTTGGGTTATAACTTCATCCAAATTTATCTTCTTTAATGTGTATCCACTTAATTTTAGTTGTTTGTTTATTTGTTTATCAACATCAGCTAATTTTTCTTCATGTTCAACAATAAGAAGATTTAAAGGGAAATATACCTTAAAATTCTTTATGTGAGGTTGTCTTGCTACAATATCTTCTATGGTTTGGACACAGGATACACAATGCATACCACTGATATGAAAAAAACTGGTAATCATTGTGGTGGGAAAAAATATTGTTTATATTTGCTATGCTGAAGTGTGTGGTTATAAAGCGTTAGTAACATTCTCGAGTAAAGGACAGACATTTTAATATAACTTTTATTCTTATCTTTTCTCTATTCTATGAACTAATTTGCCAAAAAAAATAAACCCTGCCATAGTTATCTTCATATAATTATATCCGTTTTTCTTTAAAAATTTCATACAAACTTTTGTAACTCTAATTAAAGCCATTTACGATTGTATTATTCAAGTGATATACATATTTATATACTTACAATAATCAGTATTTGTTATACTGCGAAAGTTACACAATTTAACATACCATAATATAAGGTGAGAAATTGATTGCATCTATCCAATAGTATATTTATAATTCCTTTTCTTCAACACTGCAAAAAATGAAGACAAAATTATAAAACAATATACCAAAAATCTAGTTATTAAACAGGTATATGAGTCTTTATATTATTTTAAATATTTTGTTTTTAAAATGATAGTGTGAAAATGTATAAACTTGTCTTATTACTAATGGTAGGAATTGGAGTATCTTGTAACATAAATATAAATCTGAATTTTGACCCTGAAAAATTAGAAAGAGCGATGGACAGTTTTTTAGATGACATAGGATATGGCAAAAAAGATAAGAAACAACCTACCTTTAGGTTATTTTCTTTTGTAGATATATTGATTCTGGCTCAAAATATTTATACGCATGAGGATGAAAGTCCATTAGAAAAAATAAAAAAAGAAATGAAAAAAAATCATCAATCATTAGAAAAATATTATAATAACCATATTAAAGGAGAAGCTCTTGATGGGACTATAAAAATAAAAAATGAGAAAAAGGTAAAAGACGAAAAAGAATTGAAGGAGTTACGGAGTTTAATAGAAAAGCAAAATAGTTTGCGAGAGAATTTTTTTAAAGAATTTGCAAAAAGTAATGGTAAGGATACACAAGAGGCTGTTGAGCAAGTAAAGGAGGTATTTATAAGAAAAACAATTGAGCGTGCAAAAGAGAATAATTGGTGTATAGAAGAAGAAGACGAAAATAACAAAGTAAAGTGGCAGTGTGAGTAATTTAAGTGTTTGTATAACAATTCAGTTTTTTAAGACTAATGTGTCAGGATTGACCGTGTTTTTTGGTGAAATAAGCGATGCAGGAACTAATTAAGTCTGTTTATTAGCTAGAAAGTGGATACATCCTTAACATACACATTTACTGATGTAGTTGATAAACTAAATGAATATTGGAGAAAAAAAGGGGCATATATCTGGTATCCTTATGATGTAGAAAAGGGAGCTGCTACTTTTAATCCTGTGACTTTTTTTTCTTGTCTTGACGATAAAGACCACTTTTATGCATTTGTGGAACCTTGTAGACGTCCTGCAGACGGAAGATTTGCTAAAAATCCTAATAGATTGCAGCACTATTTTCAATATCAGGTCATAATAAAACCAGCACCACGAGATTCTGTATCTTTATACACACGAAGCTTAGAATATATAGGATTAAACCTTGAAAATAATGAAATAAGGTTTGTTGAGGATGATTGGGAATCGCCTACCTTGGGGGCAAGTGGTTTAGGATGGGAAGTATGGTGTAATTTTCTCGAGATAACACAATTCACTTATTTCCAAAAAATGGCTTCCATGGAATTGAAAAAATGCACTCTTGAGATTACTTATGGATTAGAGCGAATATGTATGATACTACAGAAGAGAAATCATGCATTTGATATATTATGGGATAAAAAAGACTCTTCGTATTTGACATATAAAGATATAAAACTTGCTTTTGAAGAACAGTTCAGTCAATACAATTACCAGCTTGAAGATATAGAACAGTTGAAAAATTATTTTATTATTTATGAAAATAGTTGTAAAAAACTATTGGAGAATTCTCTTTATTTTCCTGCTTATGATTTTGTAATAAAATGTTCTCATATTTTTAACTTACTGGATGCTAAGAGGGCATTTAGTTTTCAGGAGAGAAATGAATATATAAATAAAATAAGAAGTCTTGCCAAACAGTGTGCTCAGATTTTTATAAATTCCAATAATATAAAATGAATCTAAGACGAATAAGAAATTTTACATTTACTTATAATTTCATAAAAAACTTTATATTAATAGTATAAAATCTATTTAATTGGCTAATTTTTATATAATTATAATGGTATGAGTGGTAAAGTATATATTATAGGGGTAGGACCTGGAGCAGTTGATTTATTAACTTTAAGGGCGATTCACGCCATAAGAAAGTCGGATATTGTTATATACGATGCATTGATAAACCCTCAGATTATAGATATGTATTGCAGGGATAAGATGAAGATTTTTGTTGGTAAAAGATTGGGAGAGGATGACGCGAGTACTAAACAAAAAAAGATACATCAGATGTTATTAGGATTTGCAAGAGGGGGTAAAATAGTTGCGCGTCTTAAGAATGGGGACCCTCTTATTTTCGCTCGTGGGGCAGAAGAGGCTGAAGAATTAAAAAAGTTCAATATTCCTTACGAATATATTCCAGGAATTACCGCAATTTCAGGTGCCGCTTCTTATGCTTCTATACCACTTACTCATCGTAGAATGTCTTCTAAAATTTTAATAACAACAGGACATTTCGTAAGTGATAAAAGTGTTGATGAAAAAGAAAAGATTTTTAAATATTTGGCTGGATTTGACGATACCATAGCGATTTACATGGGTAGCGAAAATCTTAAAGAGATAGTTCAAAAATTAATAATGTTAGGTAAAAAAGATTCTACATATGTTGCGATTATTTCCAATGCAACCGTTCCAACCCAGAAAGTTTATATCTCAACTCTGGGAGAAATTGTAACAAGTGATATGGTAATAAAAAGACCTGCAGTGCTGTTAATTGGTGATGTCGTATCTTTACAATCTACGCTTGACTGGCGAAAAACTAAACCATTATTAAATAAATTGTTCATAATTACCAGACCAATTGAAAACTCAATATCTTTGAATATGTCTTTGATTGAAGAAGGAGCAGCTACATTTTTATTCCCTCTTATTCAATATGAAATATTACCTATATCCCGTTCCCAGCTAAAAAAAATACCACAATTTTCGTGGATAATTTTTAAAAGTCAATTTGCTGTAAAAGTTTTGTTTGAGACATTGCTAAGTAATAAAATGGATTTGAGATGTCTTAAATCCGCAAAAATAGCTGCTATTGGAAATGTTACAGCTAATAGATTAAAAGAATTTGGTATTGTGCCAGATCTGGTTCCATCATATTATAATACCGAGTGTTTGACTAAGCAGTTGATAAATAAATTAGGACGGGATAATAATGTGCTTATATGTTCTGCTAATATAAGGAATAAATTATTAGAGAAAAAACTTAAAGAGAAAAATGTTAAGTTCAAATTACTAACTTTATACAAAATTGATCCGCCCCCAGATAGTATGTTATTCCAAAAGTGGGAAGAACTGAAAGGGGTATTAAGTGACTTTCAAGATGTAAATATAATTTTTGCAAGCAGTCAAACAGTAAAGAACTTTTTTGATTCAGTTAGTAAATTTGCAAAAAATATTAATTTAAGTAAGTGGAATTTCTATTCCATAGGCAACGAAACAACATCAACTCTAAAACAGTTTGGTGTTATTAATATAATAGAGTCAAAGCTTCCTGCTCAAAAGAACATCTTAGAAGAAATATTATCTTCAAGAAATAGTAACAAAACCATAACTAAATAATTTTGATTAAGGAATGTAAAAAAATAACTTTATATATTTTAAATCATTGTTAAGTAATTTATATTCAAATTATCTTGTTGATTTATATCGTTTTATTTAAGTAGTAATCAAAAATACAAGTGTATAGGGGAAATGATGTAGAAGCGCTATCTATTGGTTGTGATTTTGTGTTTTGTAATAGCAGGCAGACATGTTATGGCTGAGGTTATATTGTAGAGGATAGAAGTTCTTCCGCTGCTTTTACAGTTTTTATAGATTTTGGATAAGAAAGCATTATGAATTTGAGTATCTCTTTTGCAAACATTCGTTCGTGTGGTAATCCTTTTATAAAATTCTGTGCAATATATAAATAATGCCCTGGTTGTAAATATTGTTTTTGTGACTTTAATCTATCCAATAAATTAAAACGTGGAATTTTAAGTAATTCTTCTAATGTATCAAGGGAAATTATATAGAGTCTTTCATCTATAAGTTTTTGTGGATCATTAACCATAAGTTTGAATATGGCAAACTCAAATCTAGTGTCTGAGGTTGCAAATAAAGATGTATTTAATACTTGAAAAATTAACTCTGCCATTTCAAAATTTTTGTGGGTTTTGTAAACGGTTGCTTCCTGCAAAAGTTTACCTCTTACAGTTTCAGGTGAAATGGAACCAGTTAATTCAAATAACCCCTTTGCTATGGCAAAGAATATATGTTTGTTTTTTTTATTATTTATACTACTTTTTAATAATTTTATTCCATTATCTACGAATTCCTCCAATTTTGATGCGTGCCAGATAATTTTATATGATTTTAAAACATCAACTAAAAAAGGCACTATCTCGGCGTTTTTACATTTATATAGCTCTTTAATTAATATATTTGAAAGTGAAGGATTCTTTTTAAAAGTAGTAATAATTTCCATTTGAATATTTTTTGGTTCTACATATAAATTTCTTAACAAAAAATTAGTACTTGCAGGTGTTGCAATTGCACTCATATAATGAATTATCCACTTTTTTACCTCAAATATCATAGTGTTTCTGTATAAGTCAGTAACAATATTAAAGAATTTTGGTGGTAATGTAATTTTATATAGTTCGTTATAAATAACTGAAATGTTGTCTAATTGAGTAGTTTTAGTTAATTCAAATAATTTTTTAAATAAATTATAAAAATCATCTGCTCTTTTTTCGGCTAATTTTTCGTTGCTATATAACTTTATGGTGGCCAAAGATAGTTGTGTAGAAATTTGTGGCACTTCAAATTCGAATAATTTACTGATAGATTTTAAAGACGCGGGTGTTTCTATATTTTTTAAAATTTTAATTATATTTAGTATGACAGTTGTATATTGTTCAAGCTTGTTTTTAGATTTTTCAATTTCTTTTATAAATGAAAAAACTTTCTGGGTAAAATTTGTTATAAAATCGTCTTCCAACATACCAAATTTTTCAAGTAGAATTTTTGTAGCAGTGTTGCTTATTAGATGATTCGTATCCATGATGCTTTCTAAAAGTATTTCTTGTGATTTTTTGGATTTAGTCATATATAGAATATCAAGGTAATGTTGTTTTTTTTCTAACCTTGCTTCTTTCCATAGCTTTTCTATGTAATCAATGGCAATGCTACCGTATTGTGCAAAGTATTGTTTAAGTGCATTTATCGTATATTCGTCTTCTACATCAATCATTTGATCTATAAAATTTAATGTTTGAGTATCTTTAAATTTTGCAAGTGCTTCTATTGCAAGTAAACGAACGTTTTTTACCTTATCATTGAGCAATTTTTTAAGTGTCTCTATTGTTTCACTATCATGAATTTTTAATTCACCTAGAACTTTTATTGCTGATTCTTTTACTTGTAAATCAGATGAAGAGGTTAATTTCAAAATATTTTTTAAAATGCTATCGGACATGACTATATCATCCAATTTTTAAGATTCTATATACCACTTTCATAATTTGTTTTTTTATCAAGAAAAACAATAAAATGAGGATTATAATAATAAATATTAATTTTTTCTTAAGATTTAGTAATAAATGTAAAAGGTAGTATATATGGTCGCTGAATACAAAACCCAAGAAGATAAATAGTGGAACACTAATGATAGCGCCTAAAAAATCAAAGAGTATGAACATAGGGTAAGGGAATTTTGATACTCCGCAGGTAATGAATATAGGCGAGCGAAGTCCTGCCCCAAACCTTCCAAAAAATACTATGATCTTGCCCCATCTTTTAAAAAGATTTTCAATCTTTTCTATAAGTTTCGCTTTTATTAACTTATTAAAAGGCTTCCTTGTTAAAATCTCCTTACCTCCTAAATACCCTAAAGAATATACCATTGTATCGCTTACTAAAATGCCTAAAAGCGATGAGATCGTAGCATAAAAGAAACTGCCAAACCCTAAATCTACTAAAAACCCTGTTGTAATCAAAATAATATCCTCAGGCCAAGGTGCACCTAAACCAGTTAAAAATAGTGAAAGGAAAATAGCTAAATAAAAATGGTCTAATGGGATACGCGCTATTATTTCTGTTACTATGTCCTTTTCTTCCAAATGAAAACATACAATTTAATATTAAATATTTTTAATTTCAAGTGTCATTCAAAACTTGTTTTTCACAGACAGAAATTACCATCCCATTATAAATTTCACTCCTATCCACCAACAATTCTCAATTTTGTGCAAATGGTCTTCGCTGTTCCATGTTTTTTGGAATTTTAGCATCCTAATGGAAGGTAAGTGCAATTTTCTTAACTTTAGTGTAAAACTACAGGACTTATAATTTATTATAGCTTGTATTTGTAAAAATAGTAGAAGTAGTAATAAGATTGAATATATATAGTAATATATTAGGATTATTTAATAGCTTTACTTTATTTATTAGTATTTTTCAAAAAAATGCTTAAATTTTTAATAAACAAAAAAGTGGTTAGCATAAAAGTAGTAACACTTTTTAAGTGTATTAAGAAAGAAGGTATAAATTATAATGGAAAAACTACGCAAAGGTATCCAGGACATATTATGAGGAAGTAGTAGCCATAAGTTCAAGGGAATTTGAAGTATATAAATAGATTATTATAGAAATATAAGAATTATTCTATTCGGATTATTGAATTTTTAGAGTTTTAGGATAATGTGAAAGTATTTTACCACAATCTTTTTTAACAAGAACGACATCTTCTATTCTTACAGCCCCTATATCAAAATAATATAGACCTGGTTCAATAGTGATTACATTACCTTCTTTTAAAATACCATTACCCGGTGCAATGCGAGGTGGTTCGTGTATGTCAAGACCCAATCCATGCCCAGTGCTATGTATAAAACCCTGTAATTTTCCGTTTCGCAATCCTGTTTTGTATCCGCTCTCATCAAAGTATTTAATTATATCATTATGTATGTTACCACAATCTACGCCTTCTTTTATCTTTCCAATAGCCATTTCTTGTGCCTTTTTCACTGTATCATATAATTTCTGAACTTCGTCAGATATGTCTCCTTTTATAAAAGTTCTTGTCATATCGCCCCAATATCTTGTTTTTAAACTTCTTGGATATAAATCAACTATGAGCGTTTGATTAGCATATATAGCACCACTCCCTAAGTTGTGCGGTTCACAACCTTGTTTACCAGAGGCAATTATTATGCTTGTAGTGATAGCATCATTTGATATAAAATATTCATTTAATTTCCTTTTTAAATATTCGCTCGTAAGTTTTTCTTTTTTATAATATAAAAATCCACTTCTGACTTTTGAATGTTTCAAAAATTTCTTTACAATATCAAATGCTCCTGCAGTTATTTTTAGAATTTCCTTTATATTTTCTATTTCCTGGGCATTTTTTTTCATTCTGTTTTCAATATATAGAAAATTCTTTTTTATTTCTACAAGTGGAAAATGTGAGAAAATTTCTTTAAAAAGATAAGCAGGGAAGTTGTATGGCAGTTCAACTTTTATCCTCTCTTTTCTTATCTCATTCTGTTCTAACCATAATAGTAATATGTCAACGATTGATGGTTGTGGTTTTATTTTTTTTAGGGTTTCTAATAATGGAGTTATTCTTACTACGCTCTCAACTTTTGCTTCATTTTTTCCCCGTTCATATTCAAGGTCAGAAAGAAATATAATTTTTTTGTTGTTTAATTCTATGTATAAAAAAGGGTCTGGTGCTAAAAAATTCGTGGCGTAATATAAGTCATTGTCAATCTCACTTGCTGAGTATATTACTTTTAGAATATTATTGTTCACACTTTATTTTTGTTGTAAAAACTTATCTATGAGTGATTTTAAGTCCTCAATGGATCTATACCCTAAGACACTAAATATTTCACCACCTACAAGGAAAAATAGTGTAGGAGTTGCTTCTACTTTCAATAAACTCATTGATAATCTAATACTTTTAGCCAATTCTTGTTTATCAATGCCTCTATAGAAATTATTAAATTGTTTACTATCTATTTGTAATTGACTTAATATGTTTGTTAGTCTATCAAAATCAATCGGACAATTTCCTGATTGGTTATCGATAGAATAATATTTATCCTGATTTTTGTAAAGAACTTCTACGCACTCAAAAAATTTTCCCAATGCTTTACAACTTTCAAGAATAGCAAAAAAATCCTCGCTATTTCTGCAATGTGAATATGCATTCATGTAGTAATATTTAATCTTATTTGAGTATTGTTGTAATAAGGGTTTTAAACTTTCTTCATGCAAGATTTTACAATACGGACATGTAGGATTTGCGAATTCTATTATAGTCAGTTTTGCATCTGCTTCCCCTAAAAATGGTTGATTTTCTAAGTTCAGTATGTTTTCAATCTCGGTATTTTGTCTATTTTGATATACTTGTAGACTGTTTTTATTACTTATTTGATTGTAAAAACTTCCAATACCTACAAAACCTATTAAACACAAAATCAGTATTGATATTACAAAATAACGAGCTACATTCTCATCTTGAAAATTGGGGAAAAATTTCTTTGATATAACTAAAAACGAAGTATATAAAGCGAGAATTGCATTAACCAAGCATAGAGGGCAAAACTGTTTTATTTGGAACTGTTTTATTGTCAAGTATATGGCAAATATTGAAGCGCATGTGCATAACACAATGAATACAAAATGCACTATTTTATCAAATTTTTTCGAGTAAATAGCATAGATAGTGTAAATTGTAATAACAAGAAAGAATATTATTCCCAGAAGGGAATTTGGAATCCCAAATAAAACCGCTGATAATGGAGATGTTTGTAGTTGTTCGCAGCCGGTAAAATTTCCTAAGCAAATAGCATCAGGACTTGTCACTTGTCCCAATCTTATGTAAAAGTTTAAAAGAATTCCTAAAATTGCAATTATAAGTAACATTATTTCGCTAAATTATTCTTAATATTTTTTATTGTTCTTCTTATTTCCCTAACTTTTTTAGTTCTTCATCTATGACTTTAAAAAATGGTTCTGGATTTCCTTCTAATTTTCCATCCTGCCCTCTTCTAAGCCAGTTTCCTCTAAATGGTTTGCCGTTTATGAATACAGTGGGCGTTCCTTCGACACCTACTTTAATTCCCGTGTTTTTATGTCCTTGAATTTTTTCTCTATATGTGCCCTTATTTAATGCTTCTTCCACTTTACTATAATCTACACCAATCTCTTTGGCAATTTCCTTCAAATACTTTTGAGCTTTTGTAAAAGCGTCTTTTGCACCGTGGATTTCCTGGAATTCCTTGTTATTTGTGTTAAGCAGTTCGCGAAATTTTTCTAATATTTTATCGGTCATCTCCCAGTATTTATTTTGCGCTCCGGCAGCTTCAACTACCTCAGCAATTTTCGTATCTACAGCTTCACCGCCATCAAATACTGGAAAATCAAGCGGAAAATGCTTCGCTATATATTTTACCTCTTTAGGGTATTTTTTTAATACTTCTTTAATTGCAGGATGTAACATTACACAGTATGGACATGTAAAAGCATAAAATTCAATTATTGTGATGGGGGCATCTTTATGGCCCAAGTAATAATCATCCTCTATGTTAAATTCGCTAAGACCAAATTCTTTTGGTTTTTCTTCTTCTCCTGCCTGTTTTCTCCCTGTAATCTCACCAAAAGATGAAATTATAGCATTCTTCACAGCGGTTTCCATTTTTGAATAATCAATATTTAAAGAACCACTACTTTTTAACTCCTCTCGTAATTTATCTAAAGTAGCTAAAAGCGGAGTAAAATCCTGATGTTTGAATAGCTCTTGAGGATTTAATGATGATAGCACTTCTAATTTCTCACTATTTTTTCTATTTAAAAATGCATTTGAAAATATTAGTGAACCAATAGAACTTAAAAGTATAAACAGGGAAATTGAAAATGCGAAAATATATCCTGCGGTATCAGTCGTATGCAGTTGCGATACTGAAGGTTTCATCTCAAGTAAACTTACTACGATATTTATGAATGACCATGCCCATACCAAAATAGCTAAAACATTAGCAGATTCCTTCGTTTCCACAGATGTAATAGCGGTAATCAATAGAATCCCTGATATTAAAAATGTTAAAAGATTAAATAATAGATTTGTAACAACTGCTATTTTGTATCCTTCTTTCCCGGAGAAAAATTTAGCAAAATTTGTAACGAAAGAGAGGAAGAAACCTATAGTTAAAAAAAGAGCAAAATTCCTAAATATAGGTTTTAATACCAGATTGAAGCAATTTTTAGCACCGAGGACGCAAGGTATTTCCGGGCTTAAGAAGGCACCTGTGTAAATAGAAAATGAAAATATAAATCCTATTGCACTGAAAAATATGTTTAGTTTTGCTAACATTTTTTCCCTCCTTAAATTTACCAAATGGGCGATAGAGGATTCGAACCTCTGACCTTTTCCGTGTGAGGGAAACGCTCTACCATCTGAGCCAATCGCCCTTCCTCTTTTACTTTTGACATTTGAAAAGTATTATAAAAGTTTTTTAATATTTATTTATTTTTCAAAAACTCAGGACTAATAAAAATACGAGATTTTTTAGTTTGGTTTTAATTTTACTTTTTCTTTAGGTTTATTACGAGAATATCCCTGTTTTCAATACCTATTTTTGGGAATCCTACGGAAGGATTATTCTATTAACAAAAACCCCATAATTTATTAAGGAGAAGAAAATGATTGATATGAATATTATGCACTTCTTACACTTTATAACCACTTATTTTTAATTTGTTATTTGTTTAGGGATGACTCCTTTACCAAATCAGTTCGTAAATATCCTATTAAGTAAAAAAGCTTTGGGAGATAGGGAGAGTTTTACAAGTATAACAAGATTTGATAATACACAAAAACTTCGTAGATATGCTGAACGAATGAATTTATTACTTAGATAGATGAGTATTATAGCTGTTATTAAGATGTAGAAATAAACTAAAAGTTTTTAAAGTGGATTTTAGTTGTAAATGTAAGAAGTGTTTTTTTAGTTATAAAATTATGTACAAAAACAATTGATGTAATTATTTATTTAATCATTACGAGCATCATTTTGAATTTTTTGAGCGCTTTTACAGAATGGGGTACATTAGCTGGCATTATAATGGCTTCATTTTGTTTTAGATAATAGGATATTCCCGATATATTGATTTGTGTTTCACCATCCAAAATATATACGAGGGCATCATGAAGTGTAGTATGTTCGCTCAAAGATTGTCCTTCATCAAAAGCGAATAAAGTTATACTTCCAGCTTGCTTGTTAATAATTTGCTTACTAACAATTGACATTTCCTGATAATTAACCATATTCGCAAGATTCAAAATTTGGGAATCAAGTTTTTGTTGATTAATAATATCCATTATTCTTTTCTTTTTAAATTTTGAGTGTATATTTTTAGCATATTCGTGGTAATTGTTCACCACTTATCATGTCAACAATTCTTGTAGCACCGATTTTACTTTTCATTGTAACACGACCGGCTTGACCTTGGGTTACTTTTCCTATTACAGAAGAATCAACGCCTAAAGGATGTGTGCGCATTACTTTTAATGCTTTTTCACTTTCAGAAGGTGGGACAAAGCAAATAAATCTGCCTTCACAAGCTACATACAGAGGGTCAATTCCCAAAATCTCACATGCACCGCGAACATCCTCAATTACAAGTATAGCATTTTCATCTATGCTGATGTGTACTTTTGCAGCAGAGGCTATTTCATTTAAAGCACTGGCAAGCCCCCCTCTTGTTAAATCACGCATACAATGGATTTTTATACCAACATCTAACAGTCTTAGAACCAAATCTGATAAGGAAGCACAATCACTTTCGATATTACTTTCAAAAGATAAGCCCTCTCTTACTGCCATAATTGTAATACCGTGTCTACCTATATCACCATTTATTACTATATCATCACCTACTTGCACGTTTTTCGGTAGAATACAAATATCATGCTCAATAATTCCTATGCCTGTTGTATTGATAAATATACCATCTCCTTTACCTTTGTCAACAACCTTTGTATCTCCTGTTATAAATTGGACACATGCTTCTTTTGCAGCTTGCTCCATTGACTTAATAATTTTCCAGAATGTTTCCATCGGCAACCCTTCCTCAATAATAAATCCTGCGGATAAATACAGCGGTTTCGCACCACACATTGCAACATCATTAACAGTCCCATTCACTGCTAGTGTCCCTATATTTCCACCAGGGAAAAATAGTGGATTTACTACAAAAGAATCGGTAGTAACAACTATCTTTTTATTTCCAATTTCAATAACTGCTCCGTCATGTTGTTGTTCTAAATATTGATTTTTGAATGACGGAATAATCATTTTTTCGAGAAGTTGATGCATTAACTTACCTCCTCCACCATGTGCTAATAAAATATTCTGATATTCGGTTATAGGTAAGGGACAATTTCCACTAAAACTCTTTGAGTTAAATGAATTCATAGTTTTAGAATTTAGCCATTTAAACCTTAAAAGTTTCTGTAACGATAATATGCAGCACAGGCGCCTTCCGATGAAACCATCGTTGCACCAAGCGGATGTTCGGGAGTACATTCAGTCCCAAAAGCTGGACATTCATTCGGTTTTTTTAAACCTTGTAAAATTATTCCACTCATACATTTTGTTGGTTCTTCAGCAATATAATCTGTTACTCCAAATCGCCTTTCTGCATCGAACTCCAGGTATTTTTCAGTTAACCCTAACCCACTTTGTGGAATAGTACCTATTCCTCTCCATTTTCGGGGAACAATTCTAAACACCTCCTTAATAAGATTTTGTGCAGGTAAATTTCCTTTTCGTCTTACAGAACGGATATATTGATTTTCAACCTCTGCGCGTCCTTCCTCTAGTTGTTTAATGCACATATAAATGCCTCCAACTATGTCCAAGGGTTCAAAGCCTGTAACCACTATTGGAACCTTGTATTTTTTTGCGATTGGTTCGTATTCTGTGTATCCCATAACTGTACAAACATGTCCTGCAGCCAAAAATCCTTGAACTTTATTTGTAGGTGATGAAAGAATCGCCTCTATCGCCGGTGGAACAAGAACATGTGCAACAAGTACCGAAAAATTTTTAATTCGCTGATTATACGCTTGGTATACCGCCATTGCATTTGCTGGAGCTGTCGTTTCAAATCCTACTGCAAAAAAAACAATTTGTTTAGAAGGGTTTTCTTTTGCAATTTTTAACGCATCTAAAGGTGAATATACAATTCTAACATCAGCCCCTTTCGCCTTAACATGTAGAAGATCTGTAGCACTGCCAGGAACTCGTAACATATCACCAAAAGATGTAAAAATTACATTAGGTTTTGAAGCAATTTCTATTGCTTTATCAATTAGTTCAACAGGAGTAACACAAACGGGACATCCAGGTCCATGGATTAGATTGATTTCAGCCGGTAAAAGCTGATCAATACCAAATTTTATTATAGCATGTGTTTGTCCTCCACAAACTTCCATAATATTCCATTGTTTTGTGGTTATATTCTTGATTCTTTTTATATACTTCTCAACCGCTTTTGAATCTCTATATTCGTCAATGTATTTCATAATTAAAAGCTATTCATCTAATTTCAAACTCTTTTAACTCATCCATTTGCCGTAAATATTCAAAAACCTTTTTTGCCTCGCTCTCATCTATAACACTTATAGCAAAACCCACATGGACTACTACATAATCATTTAGTTTTGCTTCGGGTACAAGCGCTAGGCTAACTTCTTTTATAATACCTCCAAAATCAACTTTGCCTACTCTGTTCATATCATCGCCTTCTGTAATACTAATAATTTTCCCTGGAATGCCTAAACACATATCTGTTACACCTTATTCTCACTAAAAAAATAAGCCATAATTTGACCTAAAGCAATACCACCATCGTTTGGTGGAATCCGTTGATGCCAGTATACTTTGAAATTTTTATTTTTAAGTTTGTCAATCGTCTTTTCTGTTAAATATTTATTTTGAAAACACCCTCCTGATAAAACTACCCTTTCCTGATTAATTCTTTTCACAATGTCAACAATAATTTCTGATAGGGTATTGTGGAACTTTGCGGATATTTCACCAACAAGCATATTTCTTTTTTTATCCTCAATAATATTCAATATCATTGGAGACCAGTCAATTATATATATATTTCCTTTTTGATAAATTTTGAATGGATATATTTCTTCTGTTTTTATATTATCAATTGAAAATTCTAATTCCATTGCCGCTTGACCTTCATACTTTGTTATCTGTCTTATACCTATAATTGATGACACAGCATCAAAAAGTCGTCCCGCACTTGAAGTTAATGGTGAATTAATATTTTTTTTCAACATTGTTTTTAATGTATCCAACTCTTTTTGCGTGAATGATTTGATCGTTTCTAAATCTTTCATCTCAAAAATATTATCACCAAATATCTCAAAAAGTATAGCAAAAGCAACTCGTCGTGGCTCTCTTATTGCTTTATCACCACCTGGTAAATGAAACTGTTTAAAATGTGATACTCTGGAAAATGACCTATGATTTATAAACAAAAACTCTCCACCCCAAATTGTAGCATCAAGACCATAACCCGTTCCATCCCACGAAATTCCAAGACATGGTAGTTCAATCTCATTTTCCGCTACACATGATAAAATATGGGCATAATGATGTTGAACATAAGTTATTGGTAAGCCATAACCTTTTGCAAACTGGGTAGAAAAGTAGTTGGGATGAAGGTCACAAATAACTGCTTCTGGATTAATCTCGTATACATTACATAAACTTTTTATTACCCTTTGAAAAGCATTATATGACAATTCTGTTTCTAAATCACCAATATGCTGACTTATAAAAATATTATTACCTTTACTAACTGCTATTGTATTTTTAAGGTGTCCTCCCACAGCTAACACAGAGGGTAGTTCTTTTTTTAAAGAAATTGGTAGTGGAGCATATCCTCTTGCGCGTCGTATAATCATTTCTTTATCTTCTACAATCCTGGCTATAGAATCATCAATATGACGAACGATAGGACGATTATGAATTAAAAAAAGATCTCCGATATTATGCAGTCTTTTTAACGCTTCATATTCATCAATGCATATGGGTTCATCGGATATATTACCACTTGTTGCGATAACAGGGAATTGTAGCTCTTTCATCAAGATATGATGTAAAGGTGTATAAGGTAGCATAATTCCAAGATAAGGATTATTAGGGGCAACATGTTTGGAAATTGAGTGTTGGGTATTAAAGTTTTGATGTTTCAGTAGGACAATGGGCGCTTCAGGAGAGGATAATAAGCGTTCCTCTAACGGTGAAACATAACAATGTTCCTTTATAAGTGTCACATTAGGATACATAAGAGCGAACGGCTTTTCTTCTCTATTTTTAAGCAAACGCAATCTTTTAATTGCTTCATCATTTCTTGCATCAACCATGAGGTGAAACCCACCTAATCCTTTTATTGCAACTATTTTACCATTTTTTATTGCTTCTACAGATTTAACTATAGCATCGTGATACTTTTTTATAACATTGCCGTTTTTATCCCATAATTCAAGGTGAGGACCACACTGTGGACAGGCGTTCGGTTGCGCGTGAAAACGCCTATCTTCCGGATTTTCATATTCATTTTGACAATCCTTGCACATCACAAAATTTTTCATAGTGGTATTAGGACGGTCATACGGTAATGACTCTATAATACTGAATCTTGGCCCACAGTTTGTGCAATTTGTAAAAGGATATAAATAACGACGATTATTTGGAGAAAAGATATCACTTAGACATTCATTACAAGTTGCTATATCTGGTAAAATGAGAGTAGTTTTTCTTCCGCTTTTATCACTATCTCGTATTTCAAACTTATTATATCCTACTAAATCAAGAAATGAATATTCCAAACTCTGAATATAAGAGCGAGGAGGCTTTTCTTTTTCAATACGTAATAGAAATTCATTTAACTTTTCCTTTTCTCCTTCTATTTCCATAAAAACACCTTCCGAAGAATTCATAACCCATCCTTTAAAATTGTATTCTGAGGCAAGTCGATAGATAAAAGGTCTAAACCCTACTCCTTGAACCACTCCATGTATAATTACTTTTAATCTACAGAACATTACTATTTTTAAGGTTTTATTAAAGACTACTTTTCTATATCATAACTTTCCAAAACTAAGTCTGTTGAAACTAATGGTGTAAGATCTATAGAATCACAATTGGGACAAATATTAGGTAACTCCTCAACCTCAAACTTATTACTGCATTTGTTACATGTAACAATCCCCTTTTCTATTATTACTGTTAATATTGCATCGGACATTATGGGTTTTTCTTTCTTAACTATATCGAAACTGAATTGAACATCATCAGCGTCAAAGCCTGAGAAAGGGCTAAACTTAAGTCTGATTGCTGTTATACGTTTTGCTTGACGCACAATTGCTTCTTTCTCCAACACTTCTACCAAATTACGAACAATAGCTAATTCATGCATTTATTTATTCTCCTTCTTAAAATATCAGTGCCTTGGTGAAGCACTACTAATAAGTTTACTTATATACTCTAATATTTTCTCGACAAGAAATGGTAACTTCTCTTCTAATTCTTTCGTTATTTGAGTGCTAATGGTAAATGGATCTTTCACTTCCACTCCAAAGATTTTTATTTGTTTAGGCATATCCAAACCCAATGTTTTTCCTATAGCAAGAACCTCAGGCACTCCTATATAATGGGGCAATGTACCTGATATTATTTTTAAGTCGCCTTCATTAAATTCGTGTAGATATCCCACTTCTACCTTCCCTGTTTGTATAGCATCAACTATTACTACGGTATGATATCCGTTAAACAAATCTAATAACGAAAGTCCCATTTCACTACTTTCTTTTATATCCAAAAAATCATCATAGTGTGATTTTTCCTTTATCTTGCGAACAATTATAATACCAATAGCATCGTCACTTATTATCTCGTTTCCCAGTCCAAGAAGTAATACCTTTTTCACCACCCATATTGTAAAATTTATTCTTTATAAATCCTCTATGCACTGGAATACTATAGGCGGATGTTGTGGTTCAGCACTTCCTTTAGAGCCCGCTGTAGGATCAACTATAAGTTTAGGAAAATTTTGAAACTTATGAAAAAAGTAAAATAAACCGTGAAAAAAATGACATTTATTAGTAAGAAGAAGAAATGAGAAATCAATAATATCCAAAAAATATGTAGAAATAAACTAAGAGTTTTTAAAGGGGATTTTGGATGTAAATATAAGAGGTATTTTTTTAGTTATAAAATTGTAGTATAGAAAAAACAATATAAAATATACAAGAGTTGTAAAATCATCCAAGTTTTATGAAGCAGGATAAATGAATAAAGAAATCACTTTCACCTAATCTTTCCTTAGAAATGAGAGAAACGCTTTTTCCTCCGCGCCAATTGCCCACTTTTTTAATATAATTTTAACATTGAAATGGTATGTTAGAAATCTTATTATAATTTTTTGTGTTTTTTTAGATATATTATTTTTAAAATTCACGATTATTAGAATGAGAAAGATAATTCTACATATAATTATATAATGAACAAAAAAGTTGATATTACGACCATCGGAGGATACATAGGTGCTTTTGCATGTGTGATTGGTGCTCTTTTAACATTTGAGGGTGGAACTGAATATTATAAAATATTCTTCGAGATACCTGCTTTCTTAGTTGCATTTGTTGGTGCCTTCTTTGCAGTAATGGCTCAGTTTCCACTCGAAGATATAAAAAGAATACCTAAAATTATCGCTAATGGATTTGTCCAAAATGTACTTGATTTACAAAGTATAATAAAGGAAATTGTCAGCTATGCGGAGATTGCAAGAAAAGAAGGCATACTAGCTTTAGAAAAGGTTTTAGATGAAACAAAAGATACCTTTTTGAGAAAAGGGGTACAACTTGCAATTGATGGAACACCACCTGAGACACTTGAGAAATTGCTAGAACTTGAACTTGAGAGTGAACAGGCAAGACATGAAACTGGTTACAAAATATTTGAGCAGTTAGCTACTTTATCTCCTGCTTTTGGTATGATTGGCACTATAATTGGTTTAGCACTTGCCTTGTTGCAGATGCGTGAACCTGAAAAGGTAGGTCCTGCAATAGCTGGATCATTATTGTCAACTTTATATGGTGTGTTCGCATGTTATGGAATATATACACCTATCACAAAAAAATTAGAAAAGCGTTCTGAGGTGGAAGCATATGCCAAACGACTCATTATAAGAGGTATAGTATCCATTCAAAGTGGTGATAACCCACGTATCATAGAGGAGAAATTAAAGGCATTTTTATCTTCAAAAGAAAGGAATTTTTCTGTAAAGTAGCTAAATGGTAAAACAAAAGGGCGGTAGTTCTCATGGTGATGTAAAATGGTTATTGTCACTTTCCGATTTTTACCTCCAACTAATTATCCTATTTTTGATGCTATTTGCAGTCTCACAAATGGATAAATCAAGAATAGAAGCTATAGCTGCAGGTATAAAAGAGAAAAAAGGAATATCCTCCAAAATACCAAAAGTTTTAAACAAATATCCTCGTAAAAATTATTTACCGCTTATTATGGAAAAGGCAGCAAATCTAAAAAAAGGTTACCTAAAGGAAATACAAACAGGAACAAAAAATATAAAAGTATCTTATGAAATACTTGAGGGTGGTGTAAAATTGAAGTTAGAAAATCTTCAGTTTTTTAATACGGGCGAAAGCGTATTATTAGAAGATGCAAAGGAGGTGCTAAAAGAGTTTATAAAAGAGATTGAGGGATATTATAATGTCATTGAGGTAAGAGGATATACAGGTGCATTATACGAGGATTCTTTAGAGGGTGATCATTTTCTATTAGGATTTTATCGTTCAAAAACTGTATATAACTTTTTTAAAGAAAATAGTAAAGATTTCATCCCTTCACAATTTAGATTATCGAGTGGTGGAGATACAAATCTTATCGTGGATGTGCCAGATTTGCTTGCACAGAGAATAAATCAACGGGTTGAATTTATTATAACTTCAGAACTTGTTGAGCCAAAATAACCGTTACTTTCGTATATCTTCCTCTTTTTGAATTATGAAATGTAAATGTTGGGTCTTTGATCTTGATGGCACAATTGTTGATACAAGTTATGGGATAATAGAGAGTGTAAATTTAGCGCTACGCAAGGAAAATCTGTCAACTTTGCCAGAAAATAAAATTATGCCCTATATTGGTGGTGGAGCTAAGAAACTTATCTCTTCTGTTTTTAAATTAATGGGAATTCAGGATGAAAAACTTTACTACAATGTATGTAACAACTTTTACGAAAATTATTTAGAACTATGTGATAAAAATTTGAAACCTTATATAGATTTTAATGTAATATTAACATTATGTTCTAATAAAAAAATATTATTGTCTATTTTTACTAATAAGGATATGAGATTTACAGCTAAAATATTAAAGGCATTAAAAAGTGAAATACCAGAGGTTATATGTCCCCCAACATTTCCTTTGAAACCAGATGCGACAGGAATAAACTATTTGATTACTAAATACGGATTACAAAGCCATAATGTTGTAATAGTAGGAGATAGTATCATAGATTATCAAACTGCTCAAAATAGCAATAGCAAATGTATCCTAGTAAGCTGGGGATTTTCTGATTTAATAGACTTGAAGAATTGTAAAGAGTGCACAATTATTGACAATCAAATTGAACTTTTAAAATTTTTACAATTATAATAATAAAGTTATGTTGAGATATATAGTAATAGGAATTTTGGTTTTAATTGCAGGATGCCAAACAGCAAAACAACCACCTGGGTTGAATGTAGATAAAGAACGCAAACGTCCAGAAGATTATGTAAGGTTTCTCGATTCTGATTTGGAAAGAAAAGTAAAGATTATGTCTGTATTTGATGGAACAGACGTAGGAGTAAAATGGTTTCAACTGAATATCAGACAGGAATCTTATGGTCCTTTTTGGATTGAATATCAAATTGTTTTTTATACCGCTGATAATGTTGAAACAGAGAGAACGTTCTGGAGACCTACTTTACTGCTTCCTAAGCAAGATGTTGGAATCAGTGGGCGAGCGACTTTCCCAACTTCCAAAAAATTCATAGTTTATATAAGAAACTACACAGGTTATCCCACACCTGTAAGATGAAGATTGATATTTTTTCGTTTGTAAGAATATTTTTTGCTATAGGATGGCTACAATTTATATTGATTGTAATAGGTTGTCATAGTAGCGGACCTGATTATTCACCACGAACTGTAAAAAGAGAAGATCCACATAAAGAGGTTATTGCTGGATATAAATGGAATGATACAGACTATAAATTAGTTGCTGACCATATGTATAATTCTTTAGTTTCTTCTGATTTTTATAAAAACTTACAAGGAAAAAAAGTTACAATAATGACGGGAACAATAGAAAATAGAACCTCTGAACATATAGATTTAAAAGTTCTTGCGGATTCAATAGCTACAAAACTTATAAGGAGCGGGACATTTAATGTGATTGATGAAAGTGCAAGGGAAGAGTTAGATAGAGAATATGAATACCATAAAGGTCCTTACATAGACCCGAAAACACGAAAAGGTGAGGGACATCAAATTGGAGAGGATTTATTGTTGAGAGGATTTATTTATTCGTCTATTGACGAAAGTAGGTATTTGAAAGTGGTATATTATAAAATAACCCTTCAACTTACAGATGTTCAAACTAACCTGAAAGTCTGGCAAGATGAATTTGAAATAAAAAAGGTTGTAGAAAAATAAAGAACATAAGAATAGTTTGTATTAATAATATTGCGTCAATATTAGAGTAAGGATATTTTATGTTATCAAAGGAGCAAAAAGTAAAAAAACTATTTCTATCGCCAATTTATCAACAATACATATTAACATAACCACTAAAACATTATTATCACAGTTTTCGTTGAAGGTTTCATACGGACTTTTATATCACTTATTAGAATTTTCAGTCGACCTTGATACATTATCGGAAGTTATATTAGGATTGTTAATTTCATAATTTATCCCCATTGTGCCGGATATTATTTTTTGTGGATACAGATTTACTTATTTTTAAGGAGTTTTAAAGTCTTTGCAAATACTAAGGTGGTGTCCTCATCCTTTTTTAGGTTTTCCTGTAGCACCTATAACAACGGTATTTATTTTTATTTTAGAAAGAACTATTATATAATTAAAATGAAGTCCTGGTAAAAATGAAATACATTATATCTTTATTATTTGGTATAGTTGTAGGTACTATTTTTATTGAATATATAAAATATAAAAATCTTAGAGAAGAATACGAAAAATTGCTAAGAGAGAAAAAGCAATATCAAAAAAACGATAATGGAGAAAAGTTAAAAGAGCAGGCGGATAATATCAAGCAGAATTTGGAAAAATATAAACAGGAGTTAGAGGAGAAAGAAAATCTAATAAGTGAGTTCAGAATAAAACTATTGACAAAAGATACAGAAAGTGCAAATAATAAGGAAATGTATGAAAAAGAAAAATTACAAAAGGAAAAAATAATCAATTTACTAAACTTGAATCTTGAATCTGTAGCAAAATTATTGAATTTCTATGAAGAAATTAAGATTAAAAAACCAAATAAATATATTTCTGATAATTTATTTAATAGATTTATCTCTGATATAGTGTATTATCTCTACTTATTCAGGGAATTTGAAAATGATTTGCAGAAATTTGATGAATTTGTGAATAGATGGAAAAGAGTAAGCACACTAATATGGTTTAAAAGAACTGAACTTATGCTTCTTGATACTGCGGGGATGAATTATACTTATAAATCGCTGGTTGAATTTACGAACCAGGGTATATATTTTAGTATAAGTGATTTAGCAACTTATATTATTCTTCACCCTTACTTTTGGAGATTATTAAATAAAATATACTTTTATAAATTGACACCCAAAAATAAAATAAAAATTGTGTCCTTTCTAAAAATGCTTAATATTCAACCACATATATACCAGTTTCAAAGTAGGGTTACAAAAGCAAATCTTGTATATAGATTTACCAAACTAATTTTTTCAATCTTACCACAATCAGATGATGAGATACTTTATAAATTTTGGATATTTTTAGCTGTTACTCCAACAGGTATTCCAAAATTTGATATTTCTACTTATCCAGTTACCAAAGAAGAAGCTATTTTGAATGTTAAAAGATACTATTCCAATTTGCTAAATCTTTCACAAGAACAGGCTATGAAAATAACTCCTTACATCAGGGCTTTTGTTTATGATTCTGCAGAGGATTTGAGGAGAATTGAAATAAAAGAATATAAAATAGATTGGTTAAAAAACTTCTATATAAATACTCAAAAGTTATATTATATAACTTTGCACCAGATTGTATTGGAAGAGAAAGTAAAACAGTATTTAGACAACGATCAGCTATACAAGATTACGAATAGGATAATAGAATCAGCTCCACTATTTTTTACTTCATCAAATTAATAATATTCGCACTTGTATTACTCAAAGTCTGTGAGTTGCTAATATTTAATCCTGACAAAAATGTTTTTTGAAGATTTTTACACTATTAATAATAGAAGAGTAATAGTTGTTAAAGTAATTTTTGGTAGAGATAATACTAATGTTGACTTTAGTGAAATAGAAAGTTTAGTCAATGTTTTAGGTGGCGAGGTAGTGGGATATGTCTGGCAAAAAAGGGAGACTCCAGATAATAAATTTTTCATAGGTAAAGGTAAGATAACTGAGATTTTGAATGAGAAGAAGAAAACTAACGCTGATTTTTTGATATTTGATAATAATTTAAAACCAACTCATGTTTATAACCTGGAGAAGTTTTTAAACGCGAAAATATTTGACCGCTCGGAGGTGATATTAGAAATATTTCGAGAACACGCTAAAACTAAGGAATCGCAGTTACAAGTTGAACTTGCGCGATTAAAATATATAACTCCAAGATTGAAAAGGATGTGGAGACATCTTGAACAAATTTCAGGTAGAATAATGGCAGGTCGTGGACCCGGTGAAAAGCAAATTGAATCAGATAGACGACTTATAAGAAAAAGAATTGAAAAAATTGAAGAGGAAATTAATGAAATTAATAGGCATAAAGAACGACTTATAGAAAATAGAGGAAAGTATTTAACTTGTTCCATATTAGGTTATACCAACGCAGGTAAAACAACAATTTTTAATTTACTGACGAATATGTCGCAAAAGACTTCAGTAGAGCTTTTTACTACTTTAGATACAAAAATGTCGCTGTTAAAACTTCCTAATAAAATACTACTTTATTTAGTAGATACCGTTGGATTTATAAAAGATATGCCTCAACATCTTTTAAAAGCATTTCATACAACATTAAAAGAAGCCTTAGCTAGTGATATTTTGATTTTGGTTTTTGACATAGCGAGGGGAAATTGTAATGAACAAATTGAATCTGTAGAAAAGATAATAGAAGAATTGCAAATAAATCCTTATGAAAAAATATACATATTTAACAAGATTGATAAAATACAAGATGAACTTACATTGTTAAGTTATATGAAAAAGTATGAAGATAAAAAACCTATTTTGGTTTCTGCTATTAGAGATGATGTTCAAAAAATTCTTATAGAAAAGTTATCCACCATAACCGATAAAATGTTAAAAACATATAAGATATGTGTTGATATTTCAAATGGCAAATTAATAAATTTTGTTCATAATTATATACAGATATTGAGTCAAACAATAAACACAAATACAATAACTTACGAAATTAAGTCACATCCTGTAATATTGAAAAAGTTAGTGGATGAATATAAAATAGATGTGGAAATAATCTCGTGATTCCATCAGAAAAGGCACGTCTCATTGATGCAAACTTTAACAGAGCCAAAGAAGCTATAAGAGTGTTAGAAGATATTTGTCGTTTTTATTTATTAAATAAGAATTTTTCGCACCAGCTTCGTAACTTTAGACATACTATAGATAAACTAATAGATAATCATGAAGAATATATACAAATTATTAATACCAGAGAAACTAATATAGATCCTGGCAGAACTTTTTTTGTTAGACAGTTACAATCAAGTATCCATGATGTTGCATTATCAAACATCCAAAGACTGCAGGAGGCACTTAGAAGTTTAGAAGAGATTTATAAAACTATTTCTATTGTTAAATCAAATAGATGTATGAAAATCAGATTCTCTGTATATGATTTTGCCAAAATATTTTTATCTTGCTTAGTAAAAGATAAAATTCCAGATATATTGCTATATATAATAGGCGATATAAAAAAATGGTTTAATAAAAATATATATAGAAAAATTCTGCAAAAAAAATTGTTTTTTGTTCAATTTAGAGAAGAAACCTCCTCTGATAATTACACATATAGATATCTAAAAATTTTTACAGACTATGCACATAGTAAAGGTGTAAAAGTTATTGTAAATAATAGATGTGATTTATGTCTTAGCGTTTCTACTGATGGTATACATATCGGCGAAAACGATTTACCCATAGAACAATCAAGACAAATTGTTGGCTATAATAAATATATTGGATATACAACACATAGTATCGAAAAAATTCTTAAAATGAAAGATAATGTAAATATTGATTATATATCCTTCGGAACAATTTTTAAATCTAAAACGAAAAAAAACAGACCTTTTTATGGAGAAAATATTTTACGAGATTTACAATCACTAAAGTTGGATAAACAACCGATACTTGTAGGTGGAATAAATGCTGATAATATTGAAATAATACTAAAAAACGGATTTTCAAAAGTTGCTGTATCAAACGCTATTTTTTCCTCTGATAATCCTTTGAAAGAAATAGACAAATTTTTCAATATTATGTATAAGTACAAATAAAATGAACATGGTATTACTTGGTATAGGAAGTAATCTGACCGATAGAAGGTACTATATAAATAGAAGTATGAAAATCCTATCCCGGTATTTTATTATCAAAAATATTTCATCTATTATTGAGACACTCCCAGTAGGGCATACGAGAAATAATTTTTTGAATTTAGTGGTTGAGATTAATACTATACTATCACCTGAGAATGTCTTAGGAAAAATACTGTATATAGAAAAAATACTGGGGAGAGAACGATTTAAAAAATGGGATTACAGAACAATTGACATAGATATATTGTTCTATAATCTTATTGTATATTCGCATCCTAAACTTATGATACCACATCCCTACTTACACAAACGGCAATTTGTCTTAGAACCGTTATGTCAACTACATCCTGATTTACAACATCCTGTATTGAAAAAGTCATGTAAAGAGTTATTATTTGAACTCAATGGAAATCTGTAAAACGATTTCAAAAACGAGAGAAATTATTAAAAGAGTAAAAAATCAAAAAAAGATTATTGGTTTTGTTCCTACCATGGGAGCATTACATCAAGGACATATATCTTTAATACAAGAATCTAAGAAAGATACTGATTTTACTGTTGTTTCAATATATGTTAATCCTTTACAGTTTGGGCCAACTGAAGATTTTAAACAATATCCGAGAAATATTAAAAGAGATATAAAGATATGTATGGATGTAGGTGTTGATTTAGTTTTTGCTCCATCTGATAACCAAATGTATCCGAATGTTGAACACTTCGAAACATATGTAGATCAAAATAATTTGCCGAAAGTTTTGTGTGGAAAATTTAGACCAGGACATTTTAAAGGTGTAATGACAGTAGTGACAAAGTTATTTAATATTATTCAGCCTGATATTTCCTACTTTGGCGCTAAAGATTTTCAACAGGCAGTGATAATAAAAAGGATGATAGAAGATCTTAACTTTGATATTAAAATAAAAATCCTTCCAACTGTAAGAGAAAAGAGTGGTCTTGCTATGAGTTCTAGAAACGAATATTTAACCTCAAAAGAACGAAAAGAAGCATCGTATATTTATAAGGCATTGAAAGATGCAAAAGAAAAGATAGAAAAAGAAAAAATAACTCTTCCTTCTTTTATTAAAAATAATATAAAAAACACATTGATAAAAAATATAAGTAGTTTAAAAAAAATAGACTATATAGAAATTGTAGATCCTCAAACTCTTCAAAGTCAAGAAACTATAAAAATACCTTGTTTGGTAGCTGTTGCTATACATACTAGGAGTGCGCGCCTCATTGACAACATCCTGGTTTCAAAATAAGTATTCTTTCCAGGATTTTACGAAATATAATCCCCCTTCCTTGGAAAGATTTGAAAATGGCATAAATATTACTTCTCCAGCAAAAATAAATCTTTATTTAAAAATTAAACCTTTATACGAAACTTATAGATATTCGGATTATGAACTTCGTCATAAGAATGAGTTTCATCATATTGAGACGGTTTATGCGGGTATTACCCTTGCTGATAATATACAACTATATATAAAAAAAGAAAAAGGATTTTCTTTATATTGTAATGTAAAAGAACTTTATTGCAAGTCAAATATATTAGTTAGAATACTTAAGGAGTTGTTTAAAAGATATAATATAAAAAATACAGGCCTCAAGATAATATTATTCAAAAATATACCTGTAGGTGGTGGCTTAGGTGGAGAAAGTTCTAATATAGCTTTTACCTATCTTGCATTTCACAGGTTATTTAATATCCCTTTCAATATAAAAGATGCGAAGGAATTTGTAACAAAATTTTCAACTGATGCTATATTTTTCTTATATGGCGGAATAAAATTTGGCATAGGATTACCAGATAAGATAGAACTTGTAAATTTGGATAATTTCATAAAAGAGAGGAACCTTTTTTATCCTGAAAAGAAATTCAATAGAAAATATGTTCTATTAATTTATCCTTTCTTGAAAACAAGTTCAAAAAAGATGTATAGAGAATTTGACAAGCATCCTCATTTAGTAAGGGAAAAACCTACAGCTTTTTTTTATAATGATTTTGAAAAAATATTATGCATGAAATATAAAAAAATAAAAATTATTTTAGATAAAATAAGGTATTATGGATATGCAGGCATAAGTGGAGTGAGTGGGAGTGGTAGTACAATATTTGTATTACTTAAAAATAAAAAGGAGGTGATGTATTTGTGGAGTAAAATAATAAACAGTTGTAACTTTACAGTGTCAGGAGCGGTTGCAAAATTGCAGAAAGATTGGCACGATTTTTTTAAACAGTAAAGGAGGATAGATATGGAAATAACAGGAGTATCGGTAAGACTAATTCAACCTCTAAGAAGAGGGAGAGTATTATGTGTAGCATCTGTAACATTTGATAACTCTTTTGTTGTGAGGAACATAAGATTATTAGAAGGACCTAAAGGATATTTTTTAGCAATGCCTTCCCAAGCCATAACAATAAAATGCAGAAGGTGTGGGAGGAAAAATACAGTTCGATCAAATTATTGCAACTTGTGTGGAACGCGATTGCCTGAAGAGAGAATACCCATAGACTCTGAAACAGGTAAACCCAGATCATATCAGGATGTTGCTCATCCAATAAAAACGGAGCTAAGAGAAAAAATACAGGCAAGTGTTATAGAAGAATATAAAAAAGCACTGGAACAACAAAATAAACAAAGTGCTCAAGGCACTGTTCCAACACAATACAAAACAGATAGTAAGTTAGAACGACAAATAGGAGAACCCAAAAGATTTATTTCGGGTAATCCATAAGGCAGATATAATTAATAAGGAAGGAGGGTAAGAGGGATATTTCTCTACTTCTAATTTGAAAGAAGCATTTAATCTGCAAAATATTCCTAAAATTGATAAATTATTAAAAGAAGAAAAGTTAAAAAAACTTGCAAGTGCCTATAATTGTGATTTATTACATAACGCGTTAAAAAATTTTTTAAGTCTATATAGAAAAAATCTGTTAGCTTTACAATCACAGAATCAAGATGACGCTACAAACGAAATAGTTGAAAAATTTTATAAATTCTGGCATGATTTAGTGTCAGTAAATTTAAAAAAAGTATTTAATGCAACAGGCTCTATATTGCATACCAATTTAGGTAGGGCTCCATTTCCTTACATCGTAAAAGATGTTTTTGAATCCTTGGTAGAATCATACGTGAATTTAGAAATAGATGAAAAAACTTTAAAACGAACGAAAAGAGAAAGGTTTGTTTTGGAAAAAATAAAGTTCTTAACAGGGGCAGAATATGGGGTATTCGTTAATAATAACTCTGCTTCACTTTATTTATTACTAAAAACAATTGCAGAAAATAAAGAAGTTATTGTGTCAAGAGGTGAGCTCGTTGAGATTGGAGAAGGTTTTAGATTACCTGCAATAATGAAAGAAACAGGAGCTAAAGTTATTGAGGTTGGAACTACAAATAGAACCTATCTGGAAGATTACAAAGAAGCAATAAATGAACATACCGCTTTAATTCTTAAGATTCATCAATCAAACTTTTATCAAAGAGGATTTGTTAAAGAAGTAAGTATTAATGATTTATCGTTACTTACAAAAAAATATAATATACCACTTGCTTACGATTTAGGTTCAGGTTTTTTATATAACTTAAATGAAGTTACCATTATCGAACCTAATGTAAGAGACGCAATCAGAGACGGTGCTGACATAGTAATGTTCAGTGGAGATAAACTATTGGGTGGACCTCAAGCTGGTATTATGGTAGGAAATAAAAATATTCTGGAAAAAGTTAGAAATCACCCTTTATATAGGACATATAGATTAGATAAAATTACCTTGCTATTTTTAGAAACAGTTTTATCAATATACTTTTTAAAAGAAGAGGAAATTTTAAAACTCCTTCCTCATTTTAAATTGTTAAGCGAAGATAATAAATGTTATATAGAGAAACTTACTCCGTCCTTGGTAAACTTACCACACTTCATAAAATATGATTTTGTTAAGAAAACAATAAAATTAGGAGGTGGTTCTGCTCCTTCCTACAAAAAGAAAGTTATGTTCCTTAAATTGCAAACTGAAGCAGATAATATTGGAAATCTACTAAATATGTTAGCAGAATTTAAACATAAGATTTTTTACAAAATTAAAAATGGGGTAATCTATCTTCATATAAACTACTTAAATTTTGAAGTAATAAAAAATCTTATTGAATTTTTGTGTAAAAGTGGAAAGTAGTTAATTATTTGCCTCATAAATAATTGTTCTATTTTTACCATTTTTTTTTGCAGCATAAAGAGCCATATCGGTAATTTTTAAGAATTCTTGCGAATCTATATTATTTTTTAGTTCATTTACACCCAAACTTATAGTTACATTAGAAATAGAAATACTATCTGATACAATATTAGACTTTTCTACTTTTTTGCGTATTCTTTCAGCAATTATATATGCTCTGTCTTTCTTACAATTTGGTAAAATAATTGCAAATTCCTCGCCTCCAATTCTATAGGGAAGATTATAATTCCTAATAGAACTTTTTAAAATTCTGCTGATTTCTTTAATAACTTTATCTCCAACATGATGACCATAAACATCATTGATTTTTTTGAAATCGTCGATGTCTAATATTATCAAACTTAGTGGTATATTCTCTCTCCTTGATAAATCAGAAAATGTTTTTAAGTGATTTTCAAAATGTATTTTATTATATAAACCTGTGAATAAATCTTTTATAGCCCTTTCATAATACACAGGAGTTTTAAATCCCAAAGATATAAATCTAATTAGTTCTTCTATCTTATATTCTATATTTTTCAATTTAATGTCAAAATTTTTTATTTGTGATTTTAACGACAAAACTAAGAAATTATTTAATTCAGTGTCAAAATATATAGGATACAATAAAAAAAGATCTTCATTGTGTAATATTTTTGTTTTAGTGGTTGTAGATTTAGAGAACTCATTTTTTATAGGTATATTTTTAATCATTTCAGGATATGAGTAGAGAAATTCAAATACATTTCTTTCTTTATTAAAGGAGAAAAATATTACAGCTTCACCTTCTTCTAAATCTAAGGCATTGTAAATGATTTTAGATATATTTGATATAACATTATTTAAGCTGTTCTGGCTATTTATTATACCTACCAATTCTCTAAAACAATGTATGAAATCTGTTTCTGCGATGATATTTTTAAGCTCGTTGTTTATAATAGCATTTTTTTTCTCAAGATCTTTAATTTTTCTATAAGATAAATAAATGGCTACTAAAAATCCAGCGATAAATAATAATATTGTAACCATTAGTAGAACAATCACTTCTTTCATCTACTACTTGATTATTATCGTATTTTTTGAAAGATAAAAATATATTATTAGCTTACACTTAAATCTTTTTTACAACTATTCTGATACCTTCAACTTTAGATACGACTACAGTTTCTCCTTTTTCAATAATATCTCTTTCACTAACCGCATCGACTTTTTTATTATCTATAAGGACTAATCCTGAGGGGCGCAAAGGCGTAAGTGCGATACCTTTTTGGCCAATAAGATTAATGTAGTCATCTGCCACGGTGGAAGAATAGTCTGCGGAACTGGGTTGCAATCCTCCTTTTAACTGCATTTTCTTATATACTAAGTAAAAAAATGATGGCAAAGCTATAACTGTAAAAATACCCAGATATATGGAATAGCTTGGCGGTCCTGTCAAATACACCAGAACAATCCCCGATAAAATTCCTATAATACCTAAAAATCCTGTGACACCGTGAGGAACTATTACTTCTATTATTATGAAGAGAAGCCCTAAAAGATATATTGCCAATGCTAAATACAGATTTGATTGTTCTTTATTTATATCTGGGGCTGTTTTTAGAAAAAACAAAAGATTGTAACTACTATATTTCTTTATTCCTTTATGCATTTTTTTCTCTGACATATATTTTATTACCAGCAATATTAATGATTTCAATTTTCTTGTTTCTCTTTACAAATTCACCAACTGCTTCACATTCTACAATATTGCCGTTAAAATCAGCCAGTCCGATAGGTTTGCACTCGGTTATTGCAAAACCTTCCATACCAATTGAAACCTTTGTTAGTACATTTGTGTCAATCGCTTTTTCTTGTAATCCTCCCTGTAAAACAATGGCACTAACAAACGGGATAGAGTAAATAAGTTTTATAACAATGAAAAAAATAAGAAGTGAACCTACCAGGGTAAGTGTTGTATACTTAATAACGGCGTTATTAAATCCAGTTATTTTAGGTATTTCAGGTGGGGTAATAGTGCCAAAATTCATCGCTATACCAACTATAATGGAAAGAATGCCAAGTATTCCAACAATGGTGGTTCCAGGTATTACAAATATTTCTAACAAAACCAACACCACACCAAGAAGTATTAAATATAAAGCGACAGGGCCTGATAAACCTATAATAAATTTTACCAATGGTGTAAAACTCAAACATGTAATTGCCACAATCAGGATTGTAATTGACCCTGTTTTAAAAAATGCGAAAAGAGCTCCCAAGCCAATCATTCCTATGATGCTTGCAACGATAGGCGTGTCTAAAAGTTCTATAAAATAATCTTCTATTCCTTTCTTTAATTCTATTATTTCGGTTGATTTTTTCTTTATTGACTCTAATTCCAGAATCTGTTCTATAGATGATGCAATACCTTGCGCTACTTCGTAATCTAATGCCTGTTTGTCAGTAAGATTAAGGAGAATATTTTTAGGTTTTACAATATTCTTTCTGATAATGTTTTTACCTTCTTGCTCAGCATTAGTTATTTCATATTCTTTCAAATATTGGCTTCTTCCATCATCAAAGGTAACTTTATATATTTCAAAGGAGTCATCTACCATTGCTTCTAAAATAACAGCGGGTCTATTATACTTTTGAGCTCTGGATACCATTAGACTCCTAATAGCAGAAATTATTTTTTCCTTATATTCTCCCAATGGCATCAGTCCAAAAGGCCCCATTAAGATGGGAGCAGCAGAACCTATATTTGAGCCACTAATCATATATAGTCTTTTACAAGATAGTGATATTATAGCACCTGCTGATAATGCTTTAGTATTTATATATGCAATTGTGATTATTCCTTCGTCGTTCAATTTGTCAAATAGTTTTACGATATTGAAAGTAGGAGCTAGTGCACCTCCGGGAGTATCAAATTCTACTATCAAGTATATTTTACTGTTTTTTTGCTTTTTCAAATCAATTAAATAATCAAAAGATTTATTAAGATAAAGGTAAAGAGAATCTTTTATTTCATTATCTATTTTCAAATAATAAACTGCGGTGTTTACATTATCTATTTGAAAAAATAATGGGATGGTTATAAAAATAAATAGACAGATGGATAGTGAATAACGAAGATTGATATTATTTTTGTAATAGTTCTTCATATTACGAATAGTGCGGAAAGGGGGAGTTGAACCCCCACCCCAGAAAGGGACAAGGTTCTGAGCCTTGCGCGTCTGCCTATTCCGCCATTTCCGCATTTGTTAACCTTCATAATTTTACTAATTCATAATTCTATATTTTTATTTTATTAATACTTTTACGGGTTGTATATATAATCTTTTATCGTAACTATAAATCTTTCCCAATCCTAATAGTTCGTTCAAAAATGTAACCCTAACCAAACCATCAAAAATAGAGGAATTAAAGGAAACCAAAGGTATTTTATTACCTCTGCAAAAATGGCTAATATATTCATTGGATATTTCTATTTGTGGTAAAAATTCAAGCCCTATATTCAAGGGAATTACGCTATCTTTAAAAGTATAGAAATCCATTTGCATTAAATCTTCAAATTTAATTGCCTGATTTAAATTGAATTTCCCTACTGAGAGCCTTTTAAGGGAATACATAGTTGCACCTGTTCCTAACTCTTTGCCGATGGAATCTACTAAACTTCTGATGTAAGTTCCTTTTGAACACCTAATTTTGAAAGTGAAGTATGGTATTTTAATTTCAAATGGTACTATATTATATATGGTTACAGTGGATGACATTGGAGGAATACTTTTATTTTCTATTGCTAATTTATATAGTGGTAACCCATGAAGTTTTTTATTGGAATAAGGTGGAACTGGTAGTTTTACATTCCCAACAAATTTTTGAACCACGAATAATATTTTATCCTTTGTTATAGTAGAATCTATTGTTTTTTCCTCTAAAATGTTCCCTGTTATATCCATCGTATCAGTTCTTTTTCCTAATATACCGGTAAAAATATATTCTTTATCTGCATTTAGCAATAAATCAGAAATTTTTGTAGCTCGGTTTATGAGTAGTATAACAACACCGCTACCAATATAGTCAATAACGCCTGTATGACCAACTTTTACTTTGAATCTTTTTTTAACTTTTTTTACAATAGTTCCGGTATGGATGTTTTCGGGTTTATTAATAACAACAATTCCACTTACATCGCCATTCATTTTATATAATCTCTATTTTAAATTTTTCTAATATAAAATTATTTAAGTGTTAATTGGTGAGTGTAGCTCAAGTGGTTAGAGCACAAGGTTGTGGCCCTTGGGGTTACGGGTTCGAATCCCGCCACTCACCCCAAAATAAAAATATCAAAGGAAATTAGAAAAAATATTATTTAACATTTGCAATATAGTATTTTTTTTATTAAGCGCCCATAGCTCAATTGGTAGAGCGGAGGACTCTTAATCCTCAGGTTACTGGTTCGATTCCAGTTGGGCGCACTTTAAAGACAACCGATTTCGTATTTAAGTGTAAAATTCGGTAATTCTTGTTTCTTCTATCTTCCTTGTAAATAATTTGCTCTTTAACATATACTTTTTGTATATCGCATTATTTTCCTGTATTGAAATCTTTATTGTAAGTATGTCTTACAATTTCTCTTGTTTAAAATTTATTAGGTAGAGTTGAGTTTTGTAAATTGATAATTGGACTTCGCAGGAATAGAAATATTATACTATCTAAAACAGGAGAGGTTAACAATGGGAAAGTAAATGGTGCTTCAAATTTTATTCTATATTTTATTTCATTTGAACCAATTTCTTTCATATTTAGATAATTTGTGTTTACCCATCCTTTTGAATACGAAAGATTTATAGGTTCTTCAGCTGTTGGATTATATGCAGTGGGAACAAAAGACACTGTTTCTTTTTGGGTTGTTTGGGTAATATCAACTGTTTTTACCGAAATCTGTGGAAGAGGATTTCTAAAAAATTTACCAAAACATGCAACATTTTCGTATGTATATTGTCCAATGATTAGATCAATACAAAAACCACCATATTGATTATCTAAATCTACGTTGAGGTCTTCATCTATAATACCATTTAAAGCAATACCAAAAAGTTTATGATTTGAAAATCTTCTAGTTGTAGTTGCTGGAAGTAGTAATGATTCTATATAAGCATTTTTTTTCTTAATTGATGCGGAGGGATTAAATCTGTCAGGCATTGCGAAACCGCCTGAACTTACAATGTTTGGATAATCATATATTCTTATTGAAGCGATTGTACCATCCGCATTTAGTGGAAACCCATTGCATTTATTGTATCGGAATCTGTTAGAACCAAAAAACATAGAATTTATGTTGTTCAATATGAAATCAGGTTTATAAGCATTTAATGATGGTTTTCCATCGAGGAATACTCGAACGGTTTTTTTTGGACCATACCATTTAAATGCTAAATGATGCCATGTTCCAGCTTTCCATGAGTCTGTTAAGGGAACAGAAGTTTTTCTCAAATTTCCAAAAGTATCAGTATTATTGAAATAAGAAAAATTGTTACCTACAAATAATGCCAGTTCTCTATTTCTTGCAAAGAATGAGAATCGTTCTAAAGGTGTAACCTGTGCATTACTCCTGACTACTACACTATATCTTATTGTATAGGTAAACTGCGGGATAGGTAAATTTGATGCTCCTCCTCTTGAAAATCTTTGTCTTAGTAATGCTAATATTTCGTTTATACCTGGAGGCATTTCAACAACTACTCTATTTAAGTTAGGTATAGTTGCAGCTAATGTTTGTGCTATTTCTTCAGGGTCGATAAGCCCAACTTGTCTTGTTTCTTTTATTTCTACTGTTTGATTATTTGAAATAATGCCACGAGAGTCTCCCATGGAAAAGAATGTTCTTGTATCTGAACCTTCCCAAGATAATTCTTGGTCATCTCTATTCCATGCAGGTTTAAACCACATTTCCATGTAACCTTTTGTAGGGAAATTCCATTTGTTTTTATGAAACGATTTGTAAAAAAGGTATGACTCATAATCAGGCGTTGCTCCAATTGTATATCCATATTTACATGCCTCTTCAATGCTTCGAACCATTTTTGCCTTATCATTACAATATCTATAATCAACCCTTTTTGCTTCGTGAATGAAAAAACCATCAGGTAGCAAAGAATTTTTTGTATAGTCAATAGTATAAGTGTTACCATCTTCTAAAGTAATGCTACTTTTAATGTCCTGCATATCTAATAAGCTTCTACCTGAGTAAGCGGTTCCTAAGGCAGCTTTGGACGCACTTTTTTGTGGTTTAAAATCTTTAACGAGATCCGCTTTGAATATTAAGTTTTCTTCTCTATCTTTCCATAATGGTATAGGTTGTGGCTGTAATGTTATATATCCATCATATGTAGCAGCAAATTTTTTGTCTAATGAATTTAAATTCTCTGGGTATAATTCTACACCTTCAATAATTACCTTTTCGCGAGGGATTTCGACGGTATATAAATTATCGCCTTGAAAAATAGGAAACTCAAAAACAAAATCTGCTTGCGATGATAGTTTTATTGTTTCGTATAAAGATACATTAGATATAACTTTTTCAATTGCGAGCAATTTATATAATTTATCAGAGTAGTGTTTTTCTTTGAAAACATTATATCGAAAATATTCTGTCGTTTCTTTCGTAGGTTTTAGCATACCTATATAAAGCATCTTCTCTAATTCCTTTTGTTTTCTATCTTTTTCACTTTCATCAAACTCTCTGACTAAAAATCCTGTTGATTCAATTTCATAATATCCGTGTGAAAAAAAGGTTATTTCAGTGGTATTAAAAGTTAAATAAAATTTTGATATATTTTCAAATATTGCTCCTACTGTTCTATCAGGATTAAATTCATATATATTTGGATCTGGGTCAGCGTTTGCCAAAATCACTTTTTTATCAAGTTCGCTTAAAAAATTAAAGGATGCATCTAACGCATCTTTGCTTATTACTTTCAAATCAAAATCCCCTATGCTCTTTTTCCCTAAGATTAGATCTTTAAAATCTTGGAAATTCTTAATTATGTTTTTTCTGCGATATGAAATAATATGATAGGCCAGAAGAATAGCTTTTTGCAATGATATAGGCTCACTAACTTTTAATTTGCCTGGATTTACATATGTTTTTTCATTCTTATCAAAATATTGTGCTTGCAAATTCAAAAATAATGCAATTAGAACTTCCTTAGGCGCAGTGTTTATATTTATTGGTGCACGCATTTCGAATTCTATTTCAGGTGGTATAGAGATAATGTTTTTTCTCGGTCTTGGCTGGTCTTCTGATCCATAATTATTATTAAGATGGTCTGAAAATCTCTCAAGATTTTCCGCCTCTTCCATCCCTCTTCCTAACAAAAACCCAGGGCAAATGCTAAATAATGATACATAGGGTTTTGTGCAACAATTATTTTTCATTACGGTTTTCTTCGGATTGTAAATATTATCTGAATTTTTGAAAGGAATTATTTCAAACGATGGCATGTATGCCTCTTTCTTCGGTTCTTTTATTTCATCTGGAATGTAGCGTGGTAAGGACGATATAAGATATGTTCGCGGATCGCGCCACATCGAAATTGATATAAAATCCTTTATTGCGTAAAATTCTGTTTGTGAAAATTTTAGATCTCCGTATTTGTCGTAAGTAAGCTCTTCTTTAAATTTAATAGCTCCTAACTTCCTAATTTCTCTTATTCTCTCACCAAGTTTCAATGGATGTAGTTCATTTATTTTTTTATTTATCTGTGGAATTATCACAACTTCACCGAGATTATTTAGTAAATTTACTACACTGTCTGTTAACTCATTGCTCTTATTGCTGTTCTTAGTAGGATAATTTATAAGTATCCCTGAGGCATTGTCTATAATTTTTAATTTATAAAATTGTAGCCATTTCTTGTTTTGTGATGGCAAAAATCCAGAAGGAGGCTGGATTATTACTTCTTTTGTGGGTAAATAAAGCAAGATGCCACCCGCCTCCGTTTTGTAGGATGGATGGAGCGCTTCTTCTGATGAAATAAATGTGTCGTAAAGCTCATTACCATTCTGGTCTGTTTCATATAAAAATGTGTCATGAGAATCGTAGAAACCGTTTAAATTATTATCAACATATTCTTCTCTTTTAAAATACCACTTATCTTTTTGGGAGTCATAAAGATTTTTATTGGCATTTTCAATTCTCTCTGATATTGCAAAAGAAATCCCACTTTCTGCGGTAAATTTAGCACTTATCCTGTCTTTATACGCTATTATTTCTATTCCTGCAACATTGCCTAAATATATCAGAGACGATGCTATAATAAATAAAAGTACCAAAAAAATGAAACTTACTATTATTAAGATACTTGCCCTTCTATATAAAATACCCCCTTTCATCTGTTCTAATATATTATACAAAGCATTTTTTTAATTATAAAGATCTGTGAAATTGATTAAGGAATTTTTTCTACACAAATGTGAAAGGCAAAAATAATTAGGAATATATAGTATTCTCTACTGAGCAATAATTAAAATATAGGTTGGGACTTTATAGGAAATTTGTTCAGTTAATGTAATGAAAGATACTTCATTACTATACTATAAGGCGAAAAATCAAGATGCATCTGCACGAAAGTAAATGGTAAATTCCAATTGGCTAACATCCATATTTTATTAATCTTTTTTAACAAAGAAAGGTATTATAATAGCGTGGATGTAAGTGTGTAAGTATGTTATTGTTTGGTACCGATGGAATTAGGGGCATTTTTGGAGAAGGAGTATTTACTAAAAATGGATTACAAAAACTTTCTGCTGCAACTATTTTGTGGTTGAAACAGCGAAAAATTACAAGTAATATTATATTAGTAGGGCGGGATACACGAAAGTCGGGTATAAAAATTCAAAATATGTTGCTGGAATGTTTTAAAAACAATGGCTTTCACATTGTAGTTTGTGATATAATACCTACTCAAATATTGTCATACTTTGCCAGGTTAATAAAGCCTGCGTTAACAATTGCAATAACCGCTTCTCACAATCCCCCAGAATATAACGGTATAAAATTTATAGATATTGACGGATTGAAAGTATCAGAGGATGAAGAAAAGAAAATAGAGAAAATATATACAGAATTAGACGGTAATTCAATGCTTAAAATTAGGTATCCACCAACTCTCAAAATGTCACAAAAATATTTCTTGAATAAATACTCATATAAACAATTATTTAAGAGTTATATTAAAAATTTAGTGTTACCATACAGAATTAGCAAAAAAGATAATAAAAATAGATTGAAAATAGTTTTGGATTGTGCAAATGGTGCAACATATGACATTGCCCCGCAAATATTTGCAAAAGTAGGTTTTAGTAATATTTTAGTGATAAATAACAATCCTGATGGCACGAATATTAATGTAAATTCTGGTGTAGTAAATATACATAAATCTATACATTTCTTAAAAAATAATGATATAAAGTTTGAGTTTCTTATATTATTTGACGGTGATGGTGATAGAATTCATATAGTAGATAAGAAATTCAGAATTTATGATGGCGATGCACTTCTTGCTGTATTTACTTATTATTATAAGGTTGTAAAACAGCTAAAATTAGATTGTATTGTAGGGACAGTTATGAGTAATAGAGGGTTAGAAAAATTTTGTAAGAAAATAGATGTGAAATTTGTAAGAACGGTCGTAGGTGATAGAAATGTAACCTCGGAGGTTATCAAAAGAAATACATTTTTGGGTGGTGAAACATCTGGACATATTGTAAATTTAAAAATAAATTCATTTGGAGACGGTATTTTAAATGGACTATTATTCTTGAAAATTATATGCGAAAATCCAAAAATTATAGACGAAGTATTAAGTCTCTATAAACCATTCAAAAGTTATCTATTAAATGTTAAAGTTAAAAATAAAATAGCATTGGATAAGCTGGAAAATTTTAGTGAGAAAGTAGCTCAATATAATGATAGCAAGGGTGAAAATGTCAGGGTTGTTGTAAGGTATTCTGGCACAGAAAATGTTTTACGCATTTTAGTAGAAAGTGAAAAGAAAAAGGACTGTGTAGTGATAGCTAATGAACTAAAAAATTTATATTATGACGAGATGAAAAAATTACATTTAAGAATTTCCAAAACTACCGATTGAATATATGAAACTTAGTCAATTGATTTATGATTGGAATAAAATAACAGAATTGAAAATAAAGCAGAAGAAAATTGAGCTGGATGATGAGACACTTCGCGATGGCTTGCAATCACCCTCAGTTATCCAGCCGACAGTGGATCAGAAGAAGGAGATATTGACATTAATGGAGAAGATAGGTATAGATGCGTGTGATATTGGTTTACCCGGAACAAGTCAGATAGTTATGCGCGATTGCTTTGAACTTGCAAAGTTTTTAGTTGGCAGTAAATTTAAAATAAAACCAAATTGTGCAGCAAGAACAGTAATTTCCGATATAAAACCTATTGTTGAAATTTCTCAGCGAGTTGGTGTGCCAATAGAGGCGTATATATTTTTAGGAACAAGTCCTATTAGACAATATGTTGAAATGTGGAATATAGAATTTTTGAAAAAGTGTATAAAAGAATCTATTTCGTTTGCAGTAAAAGAGGGTTTACCAGTAACATTTGTAACGGAGGATACAACGCGTTCTAAGCCACAAATCTTAAAATTACTATATAAATTAGCAATAGATTATGGAGCAACTGGAATATGTATTTGCGATACCGTTGGTCATGCAACTCCTTGGGGTGTGTATAATTTAGTAAGATTTATAAAAAGAAATATTGTAGGTAAAAAAAATATTCGGATTGATTATCATGGTCACCGGGATAGAGGTTTGGATATTGTAAATACTATTTTTTCTATACTGGCGGGAGCTGATAGGGTTCACGGTTGTGGTATTGGGATAGGTGAACGAGTAGGAAATACTCCTATGGATTTGTTAATTGTAAATTTGCATTTGATGGGGATTGTTAAAGATAAAAATATTGCTATCTTGCCTGAGTATTGCAATAAAGTTTCAGAATATACAAATGTTCCGATACCAAATAATTATCCTGTTTTTGGAGAAGATGCTTTTGAAACAGGCACAGGGATACATGCAGCTGCTATAGTTAAAGCGTTAAACAAAAATGAATTTGATATAGCTGATGCTGTATATTCGGGTATACCTGCATCAATTTTTGGAAGAAAACAAAAGATTTTAGTAGGTCCTATGAGTGGTAGATCAAATATAATCTTTTGGCTCAAATCTCACGGATATACTGAGGATCCTAATTTGGTAACATTTATCTGTAATGATGTTAAAAAATGTAAAAGGATTTTAAAAGATGAGGAATTAGAAGCGCTTGTTAAGCATTATAACAGTTCAAAACAATAAAAATATTAACGGATCGGATTCCCCTATTAATAAATAAAAAAATTAGTTAATATGTGCTTCAATAGTTTATATTTATATTAGAGATGTTGCATTCTTGATGTTCTTAGGATTATGAAAAATTTAATGATGCAAACCCAAGGAAGCGTGATATAAATAGCTGTCAAGTCAAACAAGAATCAAATTTTAGACAATAATTATTTAAATACATTTATTATTTGAAAATGCTTTGGTTTTTTAGGATGTTATATATTTTAAGTTTTTTAGGCATTGCTTTATCACTTATTTGACTTTTGTGTTCAACATTTAACTTTTTAAAAATGAATATTTTAAAATACGGACAATGCCATCAATAGAAGAATTGCTACAGATACTTGTAGAAAGGAGAGGGTCGGATCTTCACATTGCTGCTAATTCCCCGCCACGAGTAAGAGTTGACGGTAAACTTATAGAAACGGAATTTGAGCAGTTAACAGGCGATGATACTCAAAAGCTAATATATGGTCTGCTGGACGAAACACAGATTGCCCGGTTTGAAAAAGAAAAAGAATTAGATTTTTCATTTGGTATTGAAGGAGTCGGAAGATTTCGGTGTAATATTTTGTATCAAAAAGGATATGTTGGTGCAGTTTTTCGTCTTATTCCTGAAAAGATAAAAACATTTACCGAATTAAACTTACCAAAAGATGTATGTGTATATCTATGCTCATTACCTAAAGGGCTAATCTTAGTTACTGGTGCCACAGGAAGCGGTAAATCCACAACCTTGGCGGCAATGATTGACTACATAAACTCAACGGAATATGGGCACATTTTAACTGTTGAAGATCCCATTGAATTTGTTCATAACAATAAAAAATGTCTTGTGAACCAGAGAGAAGTTGGTTCAGACACTAAGGAATTTAAAGTAGCGCTACGGGAGGCATTAAGGCAAGATCCAGATGTAGTTCTGATTGGGGAAATGAGGGATTTAGAAACAATAGAATCAGCACTTACTATTTCCGAAACAGGGCATTTAACCTTTGGTACCTTACATACAAGTGATGTCGTTCAAACTATTAATAGAATTGTAGATGTTTTTCCAGCTCACCAACAACAACAAATTAGAACACAGCTTTCGTTTACTTTACAAGGTGTATTCTGTCAGCAGTTGTTGGTCAAATCCTCAGGTAAAGGTAGGGTGCTAGCTATGGAAATTATGATTGTTACACCTGCAATCCGTTCTCTTATTCGGGAAAATAAAATTCATCAAATTTACTCTATTATTCAAACAGGTGGGAAACTTGGAATGAAGACTATGAATCAATCATTATTTGAACTTGCCAAAGATGGTGTTATATCAAAAGAAGTTGCCTTAGAGCATTCGTCAGATCCAGAAGAGTTGAAAAAATTACTTTTAGGAATATAAGCTTGCAAAAGTTAAATAGAGTTACTAAAAAAAAATTAGGTGAGATCCTTTTGGAGGAAGGGAAAATAACCAAGAATCAATTGGAGGAAGCAATTAAAATTCAGGAAGAAACAAAAGAAAGGTTAGGTGAGATTTTTATAAAATTGAGATATGTTACAGAAGAGGATATTGTGTTTTGTATTGCATCGCAATATGGACTGCCTTATCTTGAAATTTCAAGGTATAAAGTTAATACCGACCTCTTGTCACAATTTACCTATGAAGAAACATATGAAAATTTTTTTTTTCCATTAGATTTATATGGTAAAATATTGGTTGTGGCAATAAGCGGACCAATTGACGAGAAGTATTATACGCAAATAGAAGAAAAAATGGGCGTAAATATATTTTTTATTGCCACCACAGGTGGAGAATTAAAAGAAACAATAAAATTGCACGCAAAATATTTTAAGAAAACATCTACATATGGTAGTTATTAAGGTGTTGTAATGTATAACTATCTGTTATTAAAACGTTTACATTCGGTGATAGGAGTGGTTCCAGTGGGAACATTTTTGTTTTTTCATCTGTTCGCTAACTCTTTTGCTTTTAAAGGTTCACAAGTGTATGATAAACATGTCAGAGAATTATATGATATTCCTATCCTTATATTTCTTGAAATTTTTTTTATATGGTTACCTATCCTGTTTCATGCTATGTTTGGTATGTATATAATTTATAAAGGTAAAGATAATTCACTTCGCTATCCATATGTTGAAAATTTGTTTTTTATGTTGCAAAGATTGACTGGTATAGTAGCGTTTATATTTATTATATATCATGTTATAACCACAAGATTTAAATTTGATTTACCTGATTCATCGTGTTTTATTGCCATGCAAAATGAATTATTTAATATGAAGAACATCACACCAGAGATGATAGTCATTGTGCCGAATTGGAAATTTTATTTTTATATTGTAGGTGTGTTAGCTTCTTGTTTTCATTTTGGTAATGGGCTGTGGAGTTTTTGTATTAATTTTGGAATCCTCCAAGGCGAAAAAGCTCAGAGAGTTGGTAGAATTATATTTTTAATTATCGGTTTTCTAATAGCTATTTTAGGATTTTTAAGTTTAACAGGATTTTATAAAGGGGAATAACAATAGCTACACCTACGGTAATAGTAATTGGTGGGGGAGTGGCAGGTCTTTCTTATGTAACAAAAGCTGCTGAAAAAGGGGCTAATGTCTTACTTTTTTCTTTAGTTCCAGTTAAGCGTTCTCATTCTGCATGTGCTCAAGGCGGTATAAATGCTGCGTTGAATCTTAAAGGTGAGGGAGATTCACCGTATCAGCATTTTTATGATACAATATATGGAGGTGATTTTCTCGCTGAACAAGAACCTGTTAAAAATATGTGCGAAGAGGCACCGAATATTATATACCTATTAGCACGTATGGGAGTGCCATTTAATAGAAATCCTGAAGGATTTTTAGATTTACGTCTTTTTGGAGGTGTGCGATATAAAAGAACTGCTTATGCCGGTGCTACAACTGGTCAGCAGTTACTTTATGCTTTAGATGAACAGGTCAGGCGTTTTGAAGTAAAAGGGCAGGTAAAAAAATATGAAGGTTGGGAATTTTTAAGTCTTGTGTTGCATCCCGCTGATAATAGAGTTTGTGGGATTACCGCTGTGAATATGAATAGTATGGAGGTTCATTATTTTAGAGCGGATGCGGTTGTAATGGCTAGCGGTGGACCTGGTTATTTATTTGGTAAATGCACTAATTCAATAATATGCACTGGGGCAGCTTCTTCACGGGTTTTTCAACAAGGAGCTTTACTGGGTAATCCCGAATTTATCCAAGTTCATCCCACAGCAATACCAGGTATTGATAAGTTAAGATTAATTTCTGAAGCTGTCAGAGGGGAAGGTGGTAGAGTATGGACTTATAAGGATGGTAAAAAGTGGTATTTCTTTGAAGAAATGTTCCCAAAATATGGCAATTTAGTTCCTCGTGATATTGCATCAAGGACAATATATAAAGTGGTAAACGAAATGAAATTAGGTGTGGAAAATCAGCAGGCGGTTTATTTGGATGTAACCCATCTTAATCCAACAATCTGGAAGAAATTGGAAGGTGTATTAGATATTTATCGTAAATTTATGGGTAAGGATCCTACAAAAGAGCCTATGCTTGTATATCCTGGAGTGCATTATTCAATGGGAGGGTTATGGGTTGACTATAATCATATGACAAACATAAACTGTTTGTTTGCAGTAGGTGAATGCGATTACCAGTATCACGGTGCAAATCGCCTGGGCGCAAATTCATTGCTTTCCGGTATTTATAGTGGCTTGTTAGCCGGTGCAAAATCTATTGACTACCTAAAAAATATAAATACATCTTATCCTCCTGAACATGTTTATGAAGGAGAAGTGAAAAGACAGGAGGAGATGCTAAAGAAATTGATCAATAACCGAGGGACTGAAAATCCATATATGTTGTATAAAGAAATGGCACATGTTATGGGAAATAATTGTCTTATAGTATATTATGATGATAAGTTAAAAACAACATTCAATAAACTAGATGAATTATTGCAAAGATACAATAATATTGAGCTTATTGATAAGGGTCAGTGGGCTAACCAATCATTATTATTTACAAGACAACTATACGATATGCTGATATATGCGAAAGCAGTGGCAATAGCTGCTTTAAATAGAAAGGAGAGTCGTGGCTCCTTATATAAACCCGAATATCCTAAAAGAGATGATGAAAACTGGTTGAAAACTACCAAAGCCAGATTCGTAGATGGTAGAATAGAACTTTCTTATGAAAAAGTTGAGACACCGTTTATAAAACCTGTTGAAAGAAAATATACTTAAAAAATTACCATATGGCAGAGAAGACGGTTGTTTTTAAAATAAAAAGGCAGGACAATCCAACTTCAAAACCTTATTTTCAAAACTTTAGGATAACTCTACCTGAATCCGCAAATATAAATATTGTCTTAATGACTATAAGAGAAAATCCTATAACTGTAGATGGTATGAAGGTTTCACCTATATGTTGGGAGATGAGTTGTTTGGAAGAAGTTTGTGGTATTTGCACAATGTTAATTAATAAAAAACCAAGACAAGCTTGTTCTACCTTATTAAAGGATTTACCTTCAGTTACGACTTTGGAACCATTAACAAAATTTCCTGTTGTTAGGGATTTAGTAGTAGATAGAGGTAAAATGTTTGAGGCGCTGAAAAAAGTTAAGGTGTGGATAGATATAGAAGGGACCTACTTTATGGGGAAAGAGTTAAATATATCTCCTAAAATACAGGAAGAGGCGTATATATTCTCAAGGTGTATAACCTGTGGATGTTGTTTAGAAGTTTGTCCTCAATATAACGATATAACCCAATTTGTCGGGGCATCTACTATAGGGCAGGTATACCTTATGAACTTACATCCAATTGGTAAAAACCAAGCGCATAGTAGATTGGAAGCGCTATTGGGTGCAGGAGGTATTGGAGAGTGTGGTAATGCACAGAACTGCGTAAAAGTATGCCCAAAAAATATACCGCTCACCTATGCTATCGCTAATGTAAATGCTCAAACTAATAAGCATCTTCTATCGAAAATCCTGAATATCTAATATAAATAATGTTTATACTTTTTTAAAATTTTTAAAATAAATTTATGGATGAAGCCTTAATATCACAATTAAAATTATCGTTAAAATATTATTTCCCTTATCTTATACCTTTATCGTTTTCGCTAATTGTGCTTTTATTCGAGATTATATTCAGCGAAGAATTAATGAAGAAAGCGTCATTGGTTTTTTTATCCATCTGTGGACTACTATTGACTGCTATTTCAGCGTTACTTTATTATGGGGATATAAAAAGGACATATATATTCTCAAATGTAGTGGTTGTTGATAATTTGTCTTCATTCTTTCTGTTGATTTTTGCTCTTAATGGTGTTTTGTGTTACATAATCAGTTTAGTTGAAAAGGAAATGGATAAATATAATATAGGAGAATTCTTTTTTCTTTTGGTCTCAACAATTTTTGGTTTATCTTTGATTATAACATCATATAACCTCCTTGTATTATTAGTAAGTATAGAACTTGTCAGTTTGTGTTCTTATGTGTTGAGTGGATACTTTTACAATAGTAAACGCTCTTCAGAGAGTGCTTTGAAATATTCTTTATTTGGTGCTTCAACATCAGGGATCGCAATATTTGGATTGAGTTTAATTGCAGCATCTTGTGGTTCGGTAACTTTTAGTGAACTTTCTAACATTAAGGATATATCCATAAGTGTAGTCGGGTGGGTATTGTTTTTGGGTATATTGTTTTATAAAATTTCCGCAGTTCCATTTCACATGTGGACACCGGATATTTATGAAGGTGCTCCTCTTGCTATTAGTGCTTTTTTATCAACTGCTCCAAAAGCAGCTGGATTTATTGTATTAATTCGAATTTTAGATAATGTAAAAGCAAATAACGAACTACTGACAGTGCTTTTTTCAATAATATCAATTATTAGTGCCATTTCTATGACTTTTGGCAATCTTTTTGCTTTACATCAAACAAACTATAAACGCCTTTTAGCATATTCTACAATTGCACATTCTGGATATATATTGGTGGGTATATCAGCGTTTGCTTTATCACTTATAAAAAATGAAGCAGTCATCTTTAGTTTAAATAGCATTATATTTTACATCTTGATTTACATTGTAATGAATTTGGGTGCGTTTTTGTATTTAGGATATTTTGCTAATTTTGTCGGTGAGTCAATAAATAATCTCATAGGACTTGCAAAGTTTTTTGCATTGGAAGGTGTGTTGTTAACTATAATACTGCTTTCTTTAACAGGATTACCACCCACAGGCGGTTTTATTGCAAAATTAAATATTTTTGCTTCCGCAATTCAATTAAAAGGATTATTGTGGTTAGTTATAATTGCATTGCTCAATACTGTTATTTCTGTTGGATATTACTTTCAAATATTCAGAAATATTTTCTTCCCTCCTGATAAAACAGTTGCAATTGGAAATATTATTCCTGAAAAAAAGTTATCTTTACCTGTAAATATTGTCGGCTTTATTCTTGTGGGAATAATAATTATAAGCTGTCTTTATCCTCAACTTTTTTACAACTTGACACGTATAAAACTATAATTAGGTATTTTTAATTTTTATCTTGAAAATTTTTTCACATAAAATTATATTGTGGCTCAATTGTCGTATTTTATTATATAGGTGTAGATGATTTCCAAGTTATTAGAATAATATAAATTTAATGTTTCTAAGCTATATTGATTATATTATTATAGGGATTCTTCTTCTATTACCAATAGTAATTGGGTTATTTGTTATAAAATATATAAGAACATTTGAAGATTTTTTCGTTGGTGGAGGAAGATTAACTCTACCCCTTTTTGTATGCACACTCGTATCTACCTATTATGAACTGGATGTGACATTTGGAACTACCGAGGTTGCCTTCTATGATGGTGTCGTAGCATGGTTCTGGTTTTCCAGACCATATTATCTTGCCATATTACTTACAATTTTTATAGTTGGTAAAAAATTGAGTGGTTATAAAAACTTGATATCGTTAGGGGATTATGTTGAATATAAGTATGGCAAACCTACAAGAATGATTGTAGCGGTAGGAACATTCTTTTATTCTCTCCCTATTTCAAACATTATCGCATTAATTATTCTATTCAATATGCTTGGACTAACTGTTACCACATCACTGATAATAATTTTAGGTATAACTGCTATATATACAAGCTTAGGCGGATTTCTTGCTGATGTTCTAACTGATACAGTTCAATTTTGGATTATGTGTACATCAATAGTTATAACTTTGTTTTTTGCTTTAAACAATATTGGTGGTGTAGAAACTATGAAGAATGAACTTCCAAAACATTATTTTCTACATAAGGGGAGCTATAGCACAGGAATGTTATTAGTATTTTCGCTTACATCTTTGACAGTTTTTACGGAGCCAGTTTTTTACCAAAGAATGTTGGCGGTAAAGGATTGGAAGATGATAAGAAATGCGTTCTTGATAGGATTAATATTTTGGATAAGTTACGATTGGTGTGTGACTATGTTAGGTATGCTTGCTAAAACATATGTTCAAAAAGGTATTATTTCATCTGATTATAGTGGCAGTGAAGCATTCGTTTACTTGTGTATATCAACTTTACCCATTGGATTAAAAGGACTATTTATTAGTGGTATTTTTGCAGCTAGTATGTCAAGTATAGATAGTTACTCTACAATAGCAAGTTCTTGTTTCTCCTATGAAATAGTTAATAATATAGGTAAAAATAAGCTTACTGATAAACAACTAATTTTTGCAACAAGAATAGGCATTGTACTAATTATTGTTTTATCAGGTTGTCTTGCGCTCTATTTTAAACTAATAGCTCATGCATGGATTGTTATGGCATCAGTTTATGGTTCTATAACATTTGTCCCTACATTTTTTTCTTATTTTATTAAGAATATTCCTAATAATTGTGGTTTTTATTCAACTATAACAGGGGCGATAGTCTCAATAATATTTCTAACATTAGTTCATCTGTATGGACAATATGATGAAGAGAAAGAAACATTTATAATAACTATAAAAATATTTTACTCTTATCTTAATATATTAAGAGAACACCTTCTTTTATTTTCTATACCAATAACATCAATAGTATTTTTTGTTACTTATTTTATATATAGAAATAAGAAACCATCTAATGCTTAATTATTTTACATATTTCTCAATTTTTACAGCAGGAATATTTTCAACGATTATATTCATTTGGTTTATAATAGACCTTATAAAAAGAATGAGAAAATAAGCATTAAAAATAGAGGAATAATAAAGCTCTATCTTTATTCAAAAAGTTCAATATGTTAGATTCATAATGCTATATTAGTTAGGTTAGAATAAAAGTTAGAAGAGACGATTGACTTAAAATAGAGTATTGAATTCAAATTTTTAAAAGTGTATAACTAATTCAAATGTTTTTTAATTATTTTCGTATCTAAAAGTAGAAGATGGAAAATGGAATGAAAGCGTTACAGTATACAGCGATAGCTATAATAGTAATAGTACTTTGTGGTGTGTTCTATTATGCTGGTAAGAACGATGGAGAAATAGAAGTTTCTAAGTTAAAAGAAATGCTTTCAGAGGTTTTTGACACAGAAAAAGAACATTTAACTACAAAAGAAGTTGTAAGACGAATAGAAAATTTAAAGGTGATGTTAGATGAAAAAATATTAGAGTTTAGGAAGCTCAAGAAAGAAAAGGATGAACTTGCAAAAAAGCTTGCAGGAAGAGAAAATTATATAAAGGAAATTGCAAAGAAAATGAGTTACATTAATTTTAGTAATTTTGTAGCAAGAAAAGAATTGGCAAGTGTTCCTGATAAGACCCTGAAGGACATTACCAGAAAAATATATCAATTAATTGTAAAAGGTGATTTTGAAAAAGCGTTAAAACTATTAATTGCTATTTTAGATTTACTTGTAAAGGCTAACGAGGATTATATTACTGTTATAAGATAAAATATCAGTTACCCAAAAAATAAGCATAATAAGTAGAGAAGCATAATAAGTGGGTATATAAAAAGTAAAATTTAAGGAATTCATTACTTAAAATTTATTATTTATTGCCTTTATGAAGAAAGTTTTACTTGTAAACCCTTGGATTTATGATTTTACAGCGTTTGATTTTTGGTTAAAACCGCTTGGTTTATTGTATGTTGCTGGAGTGCTACAAAAGTATGGTTACAACATAGAGCTTATTGATTGCATGTATAGACATGATCCAGACTTAAAAGATTTTCTACTTAAAAAGGATTTTAAAGGTCTAAAAGATAGAGAATACGGAGTTGGACATTTTTATTATGAAATCGTGGAAAAGCCAAAAGTATTTAGCGATATTCCAAGACACTATAAAAGATATGGTTTACCAGTCGATGTTTTTGTAGAGAAGTTAGATCGTATATCAAGACCTGATATTATTGGTGTAACATCTGGTATGACATATTGGTATGAAGGAGTATTTAAAGCGATTGAAATTTTGAAAGAAAAGTTTAAAGGTGTTCCTGTAGTTTTAGGTGGAATATATGCAACACTTTGTTACGACCATGCGGTAAAGAACTCAAAAGCAGATTATGTTGTCAAAGGTCAAGGTGAACTGGCAATGTTGAAATTTGCAGATGAGATTTGTAATGTAAGAAGGGATTACTCAGAATTTCCAAATTCAATAGATGAACTTCCTTATCCTGCGTATAATCTTTATCCCTTTCTTTCTTCTGTTAGTGTTGTTGGAAGTTTAGGATGTCCGTTACGATGCACTTATTGTGCCTCTTTTATGTTACAACCTAAGTTTAAATATAGAGATGCTGATCTATTTATAAAAGAATTAGAATTATATGTGAGAAGAGGTATATATGATATAGCATTTTATGATGACGCATTGTTGTGGAAGCAACATAGATTTATACAACAACTTTTTTCACGGTTAGTGGAAAGAAAGTTACCGATACGATTTCATACTCCGAATGGGATTCACGCCAAGGAAGTAGATATAGACCTTGCACAGAAATTGTATGATGCAAATTTCAAAACATTAAATGTTGCGTTAGAAACGGTAAATGTCAATCATCAAAAAATGATTTCCGCAGGTAAGATAACTAATGATGAATTTGAAAGGTGTATAAAGAGTTTGAAACAGGTTGGATTTACCCATAAAAATATATCTGCTTATGTGATGATTGGCTTGCCAGATCAAAAGGTAGAAGATATAATAAAGACATTTGAATTTGTATATAATTTAGGTGTTAAAATATATGTCTCGCAGTTTTCACCTGTTCCTGGGACACCGGAATTTAAAAAAGTAGTAATGTCGTATGGATTTGACTTCACAGAGCCTCTGAACTCAAATAAGACAGCATTTCCGTTACGCAATCACGATATGTCATATAAAAGGTATGAAAAAATACGTTCTTTTGCAAAATTTCTTAATAGGAATGTTGGTAAAAACCTTGATGTAAAACTTGAAGCGGAAAAGTTCGGTGTGTATTACGATTGATAGGAAAATGCTATAGTTTATTGCGCTTCTTGAGAACCAGATTTAAATCCGAAATAATCGTATAAAGCATCTAAAAGCTCTCCTTTGTGTTCTATGACTTTATATACATATTCCTCTAGTGAATTTTTTACTTGTAGGCGAAATATAAATGCACTTTTGAATTTTGAATCAACCCTGTGAATTCTATCTATTGCTTGTTTGTATACTTCCATAGAAAAAATTGGTGGACTAAAAAATATTACATTTTGGCAGAACCCTAAATTTAATCCAAACCCACCTATTTTTACATTCATAATTAATAATTTAGTTTCGTCATTTTTGAATCTTTGTAAAATTTGAGTTCGTTCTCCAATGTCCATTTTTCAATTTATTTTCAGAAATTTTGCCCGTATTCTGTTAAAAATATTTTTTATTTTCGCAACTTCTTCAACAAAGTTGAAAAAGATAACTGTTTTACTACTTATTTCAAAAATTATGTTCTCTAATATTTCATCTTTATTGGAGTTGAAGTATTTTACTTTGGTTCCTAATTCAAATCCTGAACATATTTCCAATAATTTGTATATGTATTTAAAAAATAGTAATTTGTCTGCAAGCAACATATTTTTAGCTTTTTTCATTTGTTCTAATACTATGTCATACATTAATTTTTGTTCTATGTGAAAATCTACTTTTTTATTGATCACATATATATTCTGGTCTATCAAATCGGTTGACTTTTTACTGAAAACAATATCTCTAAGGGCATAAAAAACCTTTTCCTTTGCGCCGTATTTTTCTTTGTAATTAAATTTATCCACTTTATAAAAATATTCCTCCCTAAATTTTTTATAGGATGAGAGGCGTTTACCAAAGTCAAGTATAACAATCTGTGTATAGAGGTCCATTAAACTATTTGCAATGGGTGTTCCTGTTAGTACAAACCTGTAATTTATTTTTTTTGCTAATTTTATGAGTGATTTGAAACGCTGTGTTGTGATATTCTTGATTTTAGAACTTTCATCTATTATAAGATGAGAAAAACTTATTGTAAGTAGTTTTTCAAGGTATCTGTAAACTCTATCGTAACTTATTAGAAATATGTTCTTATGTAAATCTATATTATCAGGATTAGTTATTATTGTGTAATTAAATCTCGTCCATTTTTTTATCTCATCTATCCAACTTGCCATAACGCTTACAGGACACACAATAAGGATTTTCATTGGAATTTTTAAAGACTGGATTGTTAGCAATTCTAAAATACATCTGGATTTTCCAAGACCACAATCCATAAACAATGCACCATTATACCATCTGCGTTTTAAAAATTCTATCGCCTCTTTTTGATGATTAAATAACCCCATCTTGTTATACTATACTAACTAAAATAACATTGGTGTTCCTCTTCTGAGAATTGCTTTTTCATTTTATGATATAACGAACATGTTGTAAGTTCGATTGCAATAGTTTGATATTGGTAATGGTCTTATACAGGCAAGGAAGAAAAAAGCAATTCTCTACTTCCATTAAATGCTTATTATACATAACTCAATATTTTTTATGAGATATAAAGTGGTTGTGTTATTGAATAGATAGTTTTACATATACTTTTGTAGGTATCCAATAATTGATTTTAGCATTATCTTATCTTGTAAGCAACAATTTTAAGATAATTTGGGTAGCTAAAAATACAAGTTAATGGATCAATCCAGGCATATGAATTCATAATGATAATTTTTAAATGCTTAAATTTATTAAATTATCACTGGCTTTTTATGAAGAGTGACTAAGTATGTAGAATGTGTATTAGTAGGAGAATAAAAATATGTTTGGTGGGAAAATAGGTTTTTGGGAATTGCTTATAATATTAGGGATACTTCTGCTTCTATTTGGTGCTACTAAATTACCTCAATTGGCAAGGGGATTAGGTAGAAGCATAAGTGAATTTAAAAAAGGGTTAAAAGAAGATTTAGCTGATAATAAAGATAATAAAAAAGAATCTGAAGATAAAAATCAATAATTGCAGTTTTTTACCGCTGGAGAATCTCACGGGGTAGGGTTACTTACTTTAATAACTGGGTTACCTCGTAATATTAAAGTAGACGAAAAACTTATTCATTTTTTTTTAGAACGTCGTCAAAAATTAGGTGGTAGGGGAGCAAGAAGTAAGAAAGAAGAAATAAAATTCAAAATTATTTCAGGTGTATATAAAGGAAAAACTACAGGTGCTCCAGTTAGCGTATTTATACCTAATAAAATAGTATCTTTAGAACAAATTAGTCCAATAACAACTCCAAGACCGGGACATATTGATTTATCCGCAGCATTAAAATATTTGGAAAAAAACTCGAGAGAGTTTTTAGAAAGGGCTAGTGCCAGAGAAACTGCTGCAAAAACTGTTGCAGGTGTCTTTGCTAAGATGATCCTCAATGAATTTAATATATATGTTTTGGGATATACAAAATCTATCGGACCAATAGAAATTCAAAATATACCTAAATCTTTTGATAAATTGAGAGAAAATGTCTATAACTCTCATTTTGCTTTACCAGACGATACAAAATTAAAAGACATAGAAGAATTGATAAAAGAATTGCAAAAGAAAGGAGATACGGTAGGTGGGACAGTTGAGGTTATTGCAAAAAATGTTCCTCCTGGTTTAGGCAATCACAACCTACCTGAAGAAGGTCTGGATACTCAACTTGCAAAAAATATATTTGCTATTCAGGGAGTAAAAGGGTTAGAAATAGGAGAAACATTGAAAACCTCTAAACAATATGGTTCTCAAGTATATGGAAATATTTATGTTGACTATAAAACACCTTATATATTTAAGCATACCCAGGATTTGATGGGAGGTATAGAAGGTGGCCTCTCAAACGGCGAAGATATAAAATTAAAGGTTTTTGTAAAACCTGTGCCGACTATGGTAAAAAGAAAAGTATCTGTAAATTTTAAAACCATGAAGAATGCCAAAGCTCACTATGAATCAAGCGATTACTGCATAGTGCCCGCAGTTAGTGTCATTTGTGAAGTAATCGTGTCATTTGTTATTGCTTCTGCATTCTTAGAAAGATTCGGAAGTATAGATGTTTTGGAAACAAAGGAAAATTTTTCAAATTATCTCAAAAAACTCAGAAAACATTTCACCTCAACTAATATATGCTAAAGATCTAAATCAAAAATTGTAAAATTCCTTAGTAATATGGTATATAAGTATGGATTATAGTGGGATCAGTTGTGAAAAGGAAGTTATATACATACTCAATTATACCATCTCAGATGAAGACAAAGAAATGTGAATTAATTAGGGAAAATTAATTCCTGTTACATCGCACAATTTAAAACATCACCCCATAAATAGAGGATGTTCGTAAATTTACATCAATTTGCCGAAGAAAATAGATTGTGAATAGCTCTTTTGCGCCATGGATGTCTATATGGATAAATTCAATCCTGCTCTGACAGATATATATAAGTTAAAAAAATATCATTACTAAGAAATGTATTAAGGTTTTGCTGGTTTGGTAGTTGAAATTTTGTTTGAAAGTATTATTTACTAATAATACAATAGACAAAAATAATTTATGTAAATAAAAGAGTGTGAAAATAATATTGAACAATTATTCTGGAGAATAAGGTAATAGAAGTATATATTTAAAAAACAAAACACTTCTAATGAACTGCACTTGAAAAAAGAAGATATTTTATACTAAAAGTTATAAAGAGTTTAAAAATAAACTTAAGAAAGATTTTTTATAGAAATTTTTAATTAACTTACTATCTCGAACCTGCAATTGTTACTGCTTATAAGATTTTAAAGTTCATTTTTGTAGATTAGTATCCCACACAATTACCGGCGATAAGTTTTTATCTGTTGGTGTAAAAAATAAATCTCTAAATACTCTCCACCATATAGAACGAATAATGGGTAAGTAATTAAAGAAATTATCGTATTTATTCCTTTTTCGTATCTTTTCAATCTGTTTTTTCAAGTGGGGATATAGATTTAATTCGGTTTCTATTGCCTTTCTATGATCTTCCAACCATTCCTCTTTTTTTAAGTTTGTTATACTATCAGATGAAACTCTATATGCACCCAGTATGGTTTGAACAGAATATAGTTTTGCGAATCTAAAAAATCTTATCCATAGTTCATAATCACCACCGTATTTAAAGTTGGGATTACATCTTCCTGCTTTTATCCATAAGGTTCTTTTCCAGAAAGTTGATTCCTGAGAAATTGTAGAATATTCGTTTGATAAGAACTTTATTCTATTGAAACTTGGTAGAAAACCTGAATAAACGATTTTGCCATTTTCTTCAATGAGAGTTATAATACCGGTAATCCATTCTATATTTGGAAAATTATTGAAAATATCTGCAACAGTGAACAAACTTTTAGGTAGCAAGCAATCACTTGCACCAAGCCAACCCATGATTTCTCCTGATGACTTGGCAAAACCTTTATTGATGGCATCGTATAAACCCTTATCCGGTTCTGAAATCCAGTATGTAATATGTTTTTCGTATTTTTTGATTATATCTAAAGTTCCGTCGCTTGAACCACCATCTATTATAATGTATTCTAAATTTGGATATTGTTGAGATATTATTGAAACAATTGTATCTTCTATATATTTTGCGCCATTTTTTACAGGGGTTACTAAAGTTATTTTTGGATAATCTTTCAAGAGCGTAGATTATACCTTATTTTGGTTTTGCAATTACTAATATATACCATCCTAAAACTTTTTCTAACCATTTAAATAACCATCGTGGCATCCACTTGAAATACCAGACAATTTCGTATTCATAATTTATATATTTTTTTATATTGTATGGGAAAATGAAGTCTTTTTTTATCTGGATAATATCAAAATCTTTTAGTAATTTTTTTACCTGCCTTATGGTATAAGTATATGTAACAGGACATCCTGTTTGGGCTTCGGAGTATTGTCTCACTAATTCATTAAGCTTCCAGAAGGCACCTTTACCATATTTTAATATTATCCAGATAACCTTCCAGCTGAATTTTGAATATAGCATAATTCGAACTTGTGTTTGAGGATGGCAATATTTCTTTATTTCTTGTATAACTTTCTCAGGATGGGGTGTGTGGTGTATCACTCCAAATGAATATATAAGATCATAAGGTTCTACTGGCACAAATGAACTCAATTCCTCTGCATTGCCTAAATAAAAATTGGCGTTCAATTTGTAAACTTCAAATCTTTTTTTACATATTTCCAAACTTTTCTCCGATAGTTCAACAACAGTAAGTTTGGCTCCATTTCTTGCAAAGTTTATAGCATCAGTTCCGATACCGCAACCTATTTCTAATACCCTTTTATCACGCCATTTTTCAAATTCTGCAAATTTTTTAATACATGGTTCAACAAAATATTTCCTCCTCTCAACTTCATCAAAATACTCCTTGGTTCCAACCTCTTTTGGAGAGTGCTTTATATTACAAGGTCGCCTGTTCCAAAAATCTTTGACTTCTTCTATCAGCTCTTCCAATTTTTTCTTCCTTAGACTTGTTTCTATGAATTTACACAAACAATTATAATTTTTATTTTATAAGTTTGACTGATCATATATGAGTTGATTTGGAATATGTAACTTTATTTTGCTATCCCAGTGTAATTAATGACAGTATTTTTATGAATATCTTGTTTCATCGTTTATACTATTCGCACTGAGATTGTTGAATAAATAATTTTTTTCTATGTTGTGAAATTTCCACTTAAGTAATAGATAACATTCATAGCATAAGGTAATGCTTTTTGTTAAAAAATAAATGCATCTTTATTTGGGTTTATACACACTATGTTATAAAATGGCGATGTTTCTACATATTTAGGCGGTCTTTGTGTTAAAGTTGTGCCTTTACTAAAATAATAGACATTATATCCCAAATCTTTAACAAAGCTTATTATATTTTTTTCTGATATGCCAGCATTTTCTAAGCTTTTTTTTGAAATTTCTAATAAAAGATGGGGATTAAATTTTTTTAGTATTTCTTGTCCACCTAATAATACCTTAAAATCATAACCTTCTACATCTACTTTTATACAATCAATTTTGCTAACTTTATTCAATAATAAATTGTCTAATGTATCTACAACACAATCTTCTTCGTAATCATATTCAAAATTATCATCACAAAGCTTATCGCACAAGGTATTACCTCCACCTTGTTTTTCTACTATTATACTTGCTCTTCCTTTTTTATCGCTTAAAGCTACTTTGAATGGTAAAATATTATTACATCTATTTATCTTTATGTTTTTAAGCAAAATGTTAAATTCTCTATTAGATGGTTCAAAGGCATATACTTTGCCTGTTTCACAAATTATTTTGGAAGCATATATAGAATATATACCAATGTTTGCACCAGCATCAACAAAAACATCTCCCTTTTTTAATACTTTTTTTAAAAACAACATTTCATTTATGTCATATTGCCCTGAGATAAAAATATAGTCAAATAACGATGATTTAGTTCTCAGGATTAGTTTTGTATTTTCTAACCATCTTAACATAATATGTTTATGATTTTCCTTTAATACTCCACAAAGACCGGGAGCATAATAAGGGACATAGTTACTTCTAAAAGGAGTGTCAAATCTATAAATTTCATCATAGTTTAGAGGTTTTGTATCTAATGGTGTTGCAAAAACATAGGATATTGATGGCTTAAATACGAGCAGTATTTTAATTAATCCATCCCACAGGATTTTTGGGTGTAGAATATTAGGCTGGACCATGAATTTATTTAAACATTGAAAGAGCTTTTTGAACATCTTACACTGATTAGTAGAGATTATTAACTAAATAACAGAACAGTATCGCTGGAGTTTTGATTATTTTCGCACATTCTATTGTTAATTTGTCAACATTAGATTTTAATATAATCACTCTCACATTATTATATTTAATTTCTTCTAAAATTCCGTAACAGCTTTTTAGCCTTTTGGGATTGGAGTTTTTGAAAGCATATTATCGTAAATGCTGTTAAATCTTAAGTTGTCCCAGGTATAAATGCATAAAAAATCGGTAACAGATGACAATGGTTTTATACGAGAGCAAAACAAAATGAGAAGTTTTAGGGTAGAGTTGTGATTTTATGAATCTTTGAACTATTCAGATGGGTTTTCGCTTTCAATTATCAAACTCAAGAGTTATATCTTTCTAATTTTTGTTCTTTTTTTTCGTTTTGTGGGGGCAAGGATTGGTTTGATCTCATCCATGAATTCTTTGATATCTTTGAATTCTCTATAAACTGATGCGAAGCGAACGTATGCAACTTTATCTATTTTTTTTAGATGATTCATTACAAGTTCTCCAATTATTCTGGAAGGGACTTCGTTTTCGTATTCTGTCTGGATGGTTCTTTCAATTGAAGCAACAGAATCAGAGATGATAGTCATAGGAATAGAACGTTTCTCACATGCTTTTAACATACCTTTAAGAATCTTATCTCTTTGAAAGTGTTCTCTGGATCCGTCTTTTTTTATAACCCAAAGATTTTCTTTTTCGTATCTTTCATAAGTTGTGAATCTAAAACTGCATGAACGGCATATTCTTCTTCTTTTTATAGTATTTCCTTCGTCTACTTCTCTTGTGTTTATTACTTTATTGCTTTCATTACTGCAAGCAGGGCAGCGCATATATTATTTACCAATACAAAATTTTGACATTATGTTGGTTAAAATTTCTTCATCTAATCTAATACCAAATAAACTTTCAAAATTTTGTAGTGAAAATTTTAATTCATCAACTATTATATCAACGGGTGTATTTAATTCAAAATGTTTTATCACATTTTCTAATGATATTTTTATTTCGTTAAGCAATTGGTATTGCCTTAATGAAATAAAATTTGAAGTGGATTTAGAGACACTCATAGATAATTTTCTTGACAATCTATCTAAAAGTTTTCCAAATCCTTTGTTTTTTAATGCGCTTACAAATATAATATCTTCTGTAGCAAAATTTTTTAATAGAAAATTCTCATTGTTTTTTTTTGAAATATCCATTTTATTACCTACTGTCAGCATTACTTTATTTTTTATTTTCTCAAAACATTGAAATTCTAATTGAATGTTTTTGGAAGATAAATCAAATATGAATACTATACCATCTACTTGAGGTATAACATTTTGAACCAAAATGTTAGAAAGTTTTTCAACATCACTTTTTAATATTACGTTATAGCCTGGTAAATCAAGAAAAGTGAAAGTTATATTTTTATATATTTTAGTTGCTGAAATTACTTCTCGTGTTGTTCCCCTGGTATTAGCTATTATTGAGTTATGACCTGTTAATCTTTTAAATATAAATGATTTTCCAACATTTGAAAATCCATATATGGCAATTTTAAATTCATTTGATAGCGAATCAAAATAGTGAGTATTGTTTAATATGATAAGCAAATATTTATATATATTTTTCAAATCATTAAATAATTTTTCTGTATCTATTGGCGGTATATCATGTTCTACGAAGTCCCAAGTTGCTTCTAATTCGCTGATAATATTTAAAAGAAGGTTATATATGTATTTTAATTTTTTTTCTGTCGTTTTACTATCTAAGATATTATTATTTAATTTGACTATTTTGGGTGATGTGGCTTCATAAATATTAGATAAATGTTCTACTTCAAGAAAGTTTTTTTTACCATTGAGTAATGCTCTCTTAGTGAATTCGCCTTCTTTTGCTAAAGTTGCGCTATTATTAAGCAAACTTTCCAGAATGTTGTGTGCCATCAAAATATTACCCCATAAGTGAATTTCAAACATGTTTTCACCTGTATAAGAGCGGGGTTCTGGGAATATGTATATCTCTATGTTACCATACAAGTTATTTTGTATATTAATAATGTTTTTGTGTTTGTTTATCAAGTTGAAAGACTGTAAACAGAAAGTTTTTTTTAAAATGTCAAATGAATTTTTACCTGAACCTCTTATAATGTGGTGGATCGAATCAAATGGTGGTGTGGCAATAGCAACAATGCAATCACTCATCAATAATGATTGTTTCTTTTTTTAACATTCTTTTTATAAAAAATCCTTCTGCAATGGAAAAACAAGTTGTAAATAGCCAATATAAATTTAATCCTGAAGGAGCATTGTATAGGGCAAAACCGAAAAATAATGGCATCAGGTACATAGCAAACTTCATAGTTTTTTCGCTTTCGGATGAGGCACCTGTTGGTGTTCCCATACCAGAAGTTTTAGAGGTAATTATCTGGAATATCCAAACTATTATATTCAATATTGGCAGAATATGTAGGTATTTATCACCTAAGAAATTTCTTTTTAAATTTATTGCTTTGTCCGGTTGTGATAGATCGTTTATCCAAAAAGCAAAATGCGATGAGCGTAGTTCTATAGCATAGTTAAAAAGATTAAATAACCCAAACAGAATAGGTATTTGAATAAATAATGGCAAACATCCCATAAGAGGATTTATCTTATATTTTGTATATACTTTTTTGAACTCTTTCTGTAATTTTTCTTTGTTATTTTTATATTTTTCCTGTAGTTTTTGTATTAGTGGTTGAACCGCCTGTAACTTATTTATTGAACGCTGGTGGATAACGCTTACAGGGAAAAGACATAATCTTACAATGAGCGTTAGAAAAATTATTGCTATTCCATAGTTTTTGAATATATCGTATAAAAATTTCAGAATTAAAAATAGGAATTTACTGATAGAATCAAAAAAACCAAAATTGTAAATACTATTCAAATTTAAACTCTTATATTTATCTAAAAACTCTTTTTGTTTAGGACCGGTATACATTTTGAATGGTATTGAGAGAATAGTTTTAGATCGAACTGTCATTTTTATAAAAACATTTTTGAATTTGCTTTTTATGCTCATAGAATTTTGTGAAATATTTTCGTAACTTGATAGTAGCAGAGCATATTCTTCAGGTGATACAAAGGTATGAACAAAATATTTATTGGCAAATCCTATCCATTTTAGTTGTTTGTTATCTTTTTTTTTAAATGTAAACTGTTTTGTTGGCGATGACCTTTTAAATTTAAAATTACTATCCCTGAAAATATAGCCATAGATAAATTCTATGTCGCTTATGCTATTAGACTCACCAAAAATTTGTCCAACAAAGACAAAGTGTAATTTAACATCTACATCTGTATTTCGTTTATTTTCTACTAAAATGTCACAATCTGCCAAATAATCAGAATCCAATTTACAAGTTAAAGAGTAATAAAGTTTTTTATTTTCCAAAAACTTCACAGTTACCTTATTATCCTCTGCATTAATTGAGTGGATTTTCGCTAATTTATTGTTTACATTAAATCTAAACTTGCCGTCATGAATTAACCTATAATTATTTTTTCTTGTATCTTTGAATTTTAATAATTCACTTTCAAACTTTATAGTTTTTTTCGCAGTAGCAAAATTTAGCTTGAGATATTCGGAAGTTATGGAGACACTTTTGGTAAATATTTCCGACGGAGGTTTTACTTTTTCAAAGTATTTTCTCTCTTTTACCGGTATTTGTTCAGGAGGGGTTTGTGGCTGATAATATTGATTTATCGGTGGTTTGAAAAATGTATAGAACAGGAACCATGTTAGAACCACTATTATAATGAATAAGGTTACTCTATATCTTTCCATTGTGTTTTTATATAACAACTTTTGCAATGTAAAATTTTATCAAGTAAAACCACTTAAGATAGATAAGTAATAGAAGTTGGGAAATTGTTATTTTTAGGTTTTCATCTATATTTTTTTCACGATCGGCAATGGGCAGTTTGAATTTAATTTTGATTTGGTTTGGCACTTTCTAATGATAAGAGAAATTTTTTTATATATATTTTTTGCCCCATATAACCTCCCAAACTGCCATCTGACATTATAACCCTATGGCATGGTATCAATATGGGTATCTTATTATTTCTCATTATTACACCGACATGTTTGGGGTGAATATTAAAAATTTCCGCTAATTTTTTATATGTTATAACATGACCAAATTTTACATTTTTTACAAGGTATTTGTAAACTTTATAATCTATTTCTTTTGTGTTATCAAACCATATATTTTTTAATAATGAAAATTTTTTTAACTTGTTATTAAAGTATTGCTCTAATTCATTGCAGAATGTTTTCTCTAAGCTATAAGTAGGAAAGATGCCATTATGGGATTTGCTCTTGTTAAGATGGCTGTCATGGCAAGCAAGATAATTGTCAGTATTGGCAACAAGGCAGTTTCTTTTGAACTTCCTCGTAAACCCAGTTTCGTATATGAAATTACCATCATAAACAAAATAGAAGTATATGGATAAAGGTTTTACTTTATAAAAATGTATTTTCATTATAATTTAAGAATTCTTCCACTTCACTAATACTTTCGCTTTTTTGTAGTTGTAAATTATAAATATATTTTTTAGGGTGTTTAGCCGGATAAACTGTTTGTCAAGGTTTAAAGTCAGTTTTCCTGAAATAGGGTATATATAAAAAGAATTGTTGTTGAAATTATACTGACTTTTACTACCACCAAAAACTTTATAACCTAATGCAAAATTATTGAACTTATAAGCTGATTTTTCAATATAATAAATATCTACTTTAGAAAAAAGAAATACTGTTCCTGCTGTTACTATAATTAGTATTATTATCCGCATTTTTATATTTAACAGAAATATTATTTTAATTGTAGTGTATAAGAGTGCTATAATAAATATAAGGAATAAGTAGTTTAGCAGAAAGTTTGTTTTGTAATATAGAGAGGTAGTTATCCTTTTTATGTTGTTATAGTATGTTAGTGTTGGTTTTAGATATATTGTTTTTACATGAATCCGTGTTTTTACTCTCCATAAGAGTTTAATTTTCCTTGTGAAGACAGGATAGATAAAAGAATAACCTTTGTGTTCACTAGACTTACATGTAAGTGTTGTGGTTAATGTTATATTGCCATCTATAATTTTTAGTGGTATTTTTTTTACTTTATTAACACAACTAACATATACGCTGTGAGTTAAGGTTCTGGAATCATATTTGTAAGATACCTGTGTTAATGTTTTGGCAACAATAAGAAATAGTGTAAAAACTAAATTATATATATGCAGTTTGAATTTATAAGTGTTCAATTTTTTGTATTCCTTACTTGTAACAAATGATAATATCTAAATACTTCTTCACAACTTTCTTTTTATTTCCATATTTGATTTTCAATGTTATCGTGCCTTTAGGAATAATCCGTGGTTCCATAGTGAAACCAGTTTTTTTAAAAACGGAGATAATGTAGTCTTTTTTGTATAACACAAGCGTATCTGGTTTGTTCTTATTGATTGTAGCGTGCGTCTGGTAATAGTTAAAATTACAGTATTTAAGACGCGGATATTTTTTTCTATAATTTTGCAGTTCAGCGAAATTGTTGAAAAGTGCCATATCAAGAAATAGTCTTCCTCCTTTTTTTAGTGTTCTAAATATTTCTCTTATATAGTGTTCTACTACTTGAGGTTGAATATGGATGAAAACGCCGTTTGCGAAAACTAAATCGAAGGTGTTATTTTTATAAGGGAAATTTACATTTGTTATTTTTTTGTTTATTAAGGGATTATACATGGAATTATAAACATCAATTTTTTGAAAATGGAAATTAGGGTGTTTCCTACCAATATTCTTTTTACACCAGTTGATATATCTACTGTTAACATCAATACCATAATATAATCCTTCTTTGCTCAAATATTCTGCCAAATGTAAAGTTATCCCACCAACTCCGCAACCAATTTCAAGGATTGTTTCGTCGTTTTTAAGATATGTTAATGATTTGACAAGATAAAAGTTTATATAACCTACTAAGGAAAAGTCTGATAGGAAGGATTGTGTTTGCACCTTGTAATACGTAGGAGGAATATTCTTTTTGCCACTACCTTTACTGGTTTGCCTAATATAGTCAATTAACAATGAAATTATTAGGTGCATTGAGTGTGCAACAGGTTTTACTTTTCTTAAGATATAATAGATGTATTTATTATATCCAAGACTTGTTAATATTGATACAATAATATCTACCATCTATGTAGTGGTTTTACAGGGTAGTATATATGAAGAAATTAAGAATTTTTCGTATAAGATATGAAAACCTATGAAGATAATGCGATGTTTGATAAAGTAGTTTGTGCTTTATCCTGAATTTCATAAGATAATATATCTTTTTAAATATATTATCTTCATAAAAACGAATAAGAAAAAAGCTCCTGAGAATGTTATCTTTAAAATCTTCTTCTTCAAGTTTGGTCGCTATGTGATGAACTAACGAAAATATTTTATCTTCTGAATTGTTTAAATACTGTGGGTAGATATGAAAAAAATTAGAACTTCTTACTATGTGTATAAAAAAATTTCTTATTTGAGATTTGAAAAGGATGTCAAAAATCTTCTTTAAATATTTTTTACAAGTACTT